>Ga0049105_1000215_pt1 | contig 16607 bp, 10 predicted proteins | sample WorMetvaBAHAMAS1_FD_61260 | JGI IMG/M metagenome (GOLD analysis project Ga0049105, IMG submission 61260) | Worm MetaG Olavius vacuus BAHAMAS.1 | ecosystem: Host-associated > Annelida > Digestive system > Unclassified | place: Germany: Marburg | collected 2013-04-09
CGAACTCGTTCTTACTTTTCGGGGTTCTTACGTCTGTGCCAATTTTGGTGAAAATCGATCAAGAAATGCGACCGTGAGAGTGCTCGCAGACGGACAGACACACCGACAGACACACACACACACACAGACAGACACACACACGCAAACCGATTTTATAATCTGTCCCATGCTATATGCTATAGCTATGGGGCAGATAATAACTAGAAAGTACTCAAAGAGATCAAACCTCTGCAAAGGACTGTGTTTTATTTATGAGACAAACGGAAGTCACCGATATACGGAGGTTTTGTTGACGATGATGCTATGCAATTTTTGTATTATTGGTTAAAGTCTCCTTTTAGATCAGCGACAGTTCTACACTGAATTTAGTTATAATCGTTTCCTACTATCTTGACATCAATGTTTCCCCGACTTTTAAAATTTTCAAAGGCTGTCTGTGGTCAAGTTGCAAAAATGTGCTATAATTTCAGTAAAATGTTGCATAAATATAGGCAAAAGTTGCGAAAAAGTTGCGTCATAAATTTGTACCAGACCACCAATAAATTTCCGAGAGAAATAGTTTTAACTGTTTAGGGACCTTCCCGCAGCTGTAAAACAAAAGTTGCAAAAGTTGCAAAAACTTGCTCTCATTATTATTATTAATATCATATACGTTGTACAGTTTTCGTTTTTACTCCGTCCAAGTTTAATTGTATATCGTAAGTACATCTTGCCACTGATCTAACTACAGGCCTATAGTAGCAGTACCGTTATGAAGTAGACAGTGCGTTGTTGTTGGTGCGGCATGTAGATTGGCACGTGGCATTCCAGCAGCGGGCTGAGTATGATTAAGCAGCAGTCTGACGTAGACGATGACGTCACCGAGGCCCCGCCCGAAAACCGGACGCTGATCGTCACAACGATCGAGGCCAGTAGTAGGCATCAAATGATGAGGACGTGGCCGCCGCTGTAACTAATCACCGTGTCCGTCTCTCTGACTGTTTGTCCTTCGTTCGTTATCGATCGGCTCGTCGTGTGCTGTGATTTATATCGTTCTGACGTCGAATCATTCAGTCCATGCGCCGTGTATGTGCCGTGAGCCACAAAAAGCGTGCAACTTTGTTTTCGCTATAACTCTGGCGTTTCTTGAGTGCTTTTTACAATTTTTATAACAAAATGGCAACAGGAATAAATACTCTATAATTTACTTACTTAATGGTTTGATGATGTCATAGCTGTGTCACGTCCAGGCTCTGGTCACGTCGCATCACTCGCATTCATGAAATTTTACTTCATCTTAAAATACGTTGGGTTCTAAAATTTCGATTTCGATCTAAAGAGTTTTAGAATATAAAACGTTTTCTGCCCAAAGACTGAGAAAAGAATTTCTCGACAAGAATTAGAACAAACATCGGACCATTTTTTGCGAAAGTGGCGAACTACCTCTTCGATCGAACGCACTTCAGAAAGCGATCAGCCACGCAGTTGCAATTTCGTGACGTGCTATGTGACGCCGTTATGAAGTCATCCAGCCATTAAGTAAGTATATTGTATAGCATTCATTCCTGTCTACATTGCTACACAAAGCGTAAAAATCGATCAAGAAACGCCACAGAGTTAGTCCGAAAAGTGGCACGTTTTTACGGCTCACCGTGTACTCGCCGCCTCGTTACACAGTAATGGTAAACTGACGATATTGTTCAAGCCTCTGCGAACGCAATCGTCGTCGACGGATGCATAAATTCGTCTTTCACACTTATGAAGCGGCCAAGTTTCGTAGAAAACTCGCAAGCGTAAAGATGGCGGAGAATTGTCGGGACCCTGACAGTAGATCTATATATACGAAATTACGTATTATGTGTCGAGCACGTTGAACTCAGCACCTGCACCCGAGGTTCCTAAAAAGGCTGCTGCAAGGGGGGGAAGAGGTCAACTGGGTACGAAAAGGTCTCCTAACACGAAGCAGTTTTATTAGGCCGCCCGACGATAGTCGGGGGGGGGTCTTATTTTTTCCCTGAACTTTTTGCCAACTGACTTAATCTCCGAGAGGGTCTAGCGGCACCCCATCAAAAGTATATCAATGGTTGGGTCCCAGGCCTGGCATTAAAAATTGACTCAGACATTTCGTCTACCCCACCCCTATTTTATACACAGGTCAAAAAGTCGAAATTTGGCCTCGACTTTCAACCGTCGCTTTTGAAGCGTTTTGGTTTCGAAACGGAGCAAAATAGCGGATACCTAAAAGGCTAAAACAAACTTGCGGAGCGCCTATATGATGGGCGTAGGCTAGGAACTCCACAAATTTGGTGCAGTTCGCTGTCTAGCCAACTCACAGAACTGTAGTACATGCACAAATAATCAGCCGAGGATCGTTCGAGTGTTACAATTTGATACGCTGGTGCACTATCGGTCATTGAAGGCCGCGAAATTGTGAAAATACGCTTTCGGTCAAATAAATGACGGCGGACGGAGCGCTAATTGGACATATTTAAGTCATAATAACTCCTCTGTGGATTATTCGATTTTACTGAAATTTGGTGTGTTGGCGCATTTTGGGTCCGCGGAAGTGCGCAGTTGAATTTTATGCTGATGCATCACGGCCTCGTAAGTAAAGCCCAGATCGAACGTTTGGCGGCCTCAAGTTGGAATGCATCGCAATTTCTAACTTTTCTTATTGAAACTTTTAAGGTCACATCACTGTATTGTACGGTTGCCAAAGATTAAAAAGTAGGCTAATACACTGTGTTCCAAAAAAGTGACGCCAAAATTCAAATCACTATAACTATGGCATATCTTATCAGAATTAAATATCCTCTTAGCAGCTTTAGTTATCATTTTTCCGACGTAAACGTTCCATTTTTAAAACAGCTGTTGCTCAGAAACTGTGCGGTGGATTTTGTTGAAATTTGCAATGTGCATATACACTGTGTTCCAAAAAACGTGTTGTCGAACTTTTTGCAGTAACTTCATCAAATGTTAACCGATTTCGACAATTCTTTCACTATTGGAATTAGCAGTGGATTATCTACAAAATAAATTTATATTTTTCGCCATTTCTTAAAAGAACCTCGTTACACTACCTTGTGAAACATAATAGTTTAAAAAATGCTGCAACCAATTCTTGATGACAAAGCCATGCCGAACTTTTATGGTAACTTTGTGAATTGTTAACCGACTTGAAAAACACATTTTACGAACTTGGAACGTTGCTTAACTGCTTCAGTGACCGCTCACTCAGTTAGCATATTGTCAGAGCTCAAAATGTCCTCCTTTGCCCCGTACGCATGGCGCAAAGACGCGCTCTTCATCAATTGCGCTATCCCCTCACTCTGTTGAAGGCCGTGCCAAATGTCCAACAGCTCATCATCGTCGTGACTCGTGACTGGTACATGCGCTGCTGGACAAGGCAGTAAATAAGCAAGTAAAGTAATATGTTAGTCATAGAGGAATGGTAGAGAAATTGCAACATTTTTTAAAATTTTTATGTTTTACACGGTAGTGCAGCAAGGTTTTTCAAAATCGGTTAACAACTGATGAAGTTATTGCAAAAAGTTCGACACCATGTATTTTTTGAAACAACGTTTATCCGCTGTTTGTGGTGGATACTGGTTGGGCAACCGAGCTGACTATGGATAATGAATCTATAGATACATCTCTATAGTCCATGTAGGTATTTTTGCATGAGATGCCTTCGAAATTGGCAGTTGGACGCCCCACAGGTGATGACCGTCACAGGTGATGACCGTCTCCCCCCCCCTACGGCGCCAAACTTTCTTCTAATGACATTCAGCAGCGTGCGACAATTCAACATTTTATTTTAAACGTAATCGGTGCGACATGTAGCTGTCGTTAGCTACTACTGTAGTATACACGTAGGCCTAGTTAAGACAGGGTTGCACGAGTTTCGTGGATTAGTTAAGGAGAAAACGTCAAGTTGCATTGCTCTTCGCACTCAGTCGCGCACCCGATCATCGATACATTTTCGTTAATGATCAGCAAGAAAAACGTTTAAATGTTTTTTCTCATCCACGATGCACTGACAGCTTACCGAGCGTGTTGCATTAAAGTGCATCGCAAAGCTGAACCGAACGTCGTGAGCTTAGCGGCTGACGTTAACGACAGCATTAATTTCCACGGGATTTGCGTTGTTCGGACTGCAGACATAGGCCTAGTATACATTGGCGGTCAGAACTCAGTGTCCTGTTTGCTTCGGCTAAATGTTGTGCGACCAGTGTAGACGTTTGGTTATTTTTAAAACACTTTTACATTCATTTCAGCACATATTTTAGAGCCTAGGCGTAACTTTTTAGTATTGTCAACGAGATAATTAAATAAACGAAAAGCTGCGGTCAGGCTAGTTAACTTTTCGAGCTAATTTATTTAAAACTACATTGTCTTCAAACTGCATTTTCGGAAAATGTTGTCGACTTTGACCTTTGAACCCGTGACCTTGAAAATGTCATCAGTATCATGCGGACCTGGTAGTAAATGATTGTGGTTAGTTTAATTAAAATGCGTCGGTGTTTTCCGGAAATAGGTGAGAAAATGCCTCCCATAAGTGCTTATTTCACGATATGTGGTCTCGCTGTGATCTTGATTTTTGACCTTTTGATGTCAGACTCTAACCACTGCATCTTTGTCCCCGACTGCACCGAAATTGTAAATTTGGTTAAATTCGCACAAACGGTTTATAAGATAGCGTGCTGACAGACTTTTCATATTATGATCACGGACGCACGCACAGCTCGAAAACAGAAAGCCTCCTGAACCGTTGTGACAGTGGAAGGGGCAAAAAACTATCATTAACTGATATTTATGGGGAGAGCGAGAAGGCATCAGTGATGGGTAATTAATTAATTAGAGGTAATTAATTAGCCTAATTAATCAGATACTGATCTAATTCTAATTCTAATTAATTAGCAGTTGCTTATGCTAATTCTAATTAATTAGTTTACATAAAAAGTCTAATTCTAATTTTAATTGTGGGTTTCACTAAATGCTAATTATAATTAATTAGTGTCAAAATTTATAATTACCCATGCATCGCTGGAAGGCAGAGACTGACTTTAGTGAATGCAGCGTATAGAGCTGCGCTGGTCGTTCGTTGTCTTTACAGTCGTCGCCGTATCTAGACGTCCTGCCGCCGCCAGACGATGGCACCACCCTGTATGGCAATCAGAGGTACGAAGGCTACTGTGTCGACTTGGCTCGGACGCTGTTTGGCATGCTCGACATGGACTACGAGCTGCGACTGGTTCCCGACGGCAAGTACGGCGCCAAGCAGGACAACGGCACGTGGGACGGCATGGTCGGCGAACTCACCACACACGTGCGTTCAGTTTACACCATCATTTCCCGTTGAACTCGGCGTCTCGAACTCACAAGCAGCAGTAGTGCTGATCTGTTGTAAGGGCGACTGTCAAAGTCAATGGGAAACCCCCATTTTGGCCCCTGGCAGCCCGGAAACCCTTTAACCGATTTCGATAAAATTTGAAACATACCTAGCGAAAAATGCTGCATGAAAAATAAACGCCAAAGGTCGGCGCAGTAATGACGACAAAGCGCAAAACTTAAAACGCACTTATTACCTCCGCCAAGGAGATTATTTAATGCCCGGCGTTTGTTTGTCTGTTTGTCTGTTAGCAACTTTGCGTCAAAACTACTGAACGAATCTTCGTGAACTACTGTTACCACAGATGTATCTTTAACAAGGAAGAACTGGTTAAATTTTGGAAGTTATCCGTTTCTGGATCCGGATTCAGGAATTTTTTGAAGATTATTCTTCAGCGTTGCGAGATAAGACATTTTCCACAATTTGGCTCATATCTCCGGAAGCACTGAACGGATCTTCATGATAATTTTACCGTAGATGTATTCTTGAGCGAGGAAGTTTCCGATCAATTTCGGTATTTACTGCATTCACGTTGATACTGTAATGCACCTAAGGTGTTATTGTAATAAATGCACTAAAAATTTCCTGATGATGATGATGACGACGATTATAACAAGTCCGTGTCAACAACATGATTTGGTCGGTTTTGTGCACACGATATCGGAAATGGGTTCATAAGCAATGTTCGTAAGTAAGAATATATTTCGTTGGGGTAGGCCTGTACTTTCGAGTGTTACAGTTTTCGTGTTGCATACGGACGGACGGATCAACAGTTCGTCATTTCCTAGATCACCACAGTCACCATCCATCACTCCTTCTCTCTTCAATTCCAGGCTCAAAACTCATCTTTTCCACATATCCTTTCCTGCAGGTTTGCTACCTTTCCACTCACCAGACTGACTCCACGCACTCCGGCTGTTCTTTGTTTTCTCGGACACGTCGGTTTTATCTCTGGTACTGTGTGCTAGGCTAAGCTGGCCTCTAGACAGCTATTAAGTGCACATTAAATCATTGCACATCGTCATCATCTTGAATATATGAGAGCTGTAAAGTGATCGGCGACGCCAGCTGTGAGTGAACTCGGCGGCGCACTGTACTTTGTCCAGAACGCTGATGTGGCCGTTGCACCGTTGACGATCTCGTCCATACGCGAGCGTGTCATCGACTTCAGCAAGCCGTTCATGGATCTCGGCATTAGCATCATGATCAAGAAGCCCGAGAAACAGAAGCCGGGCGTGTTCTCGTTCATGGACCCGCTCGACCGCTACATCTGGTTCTGCATCGTGCTGTCGTACCTCGGCGTCAGTTTCGTGCTGTTCCTCGTCAGTCGGTTCAGTCCGTCCGAGTGGCAGATCGAGGACCGCGAGAACGGGCCAAGCTTCACCAACGACTTCAACGTCTACAACAGTCTGTGGTTCTCGCTGGCCGCTCTGCTGCGTCAGGGCTGCGACATCTCGCCGCGGTCAGTCTCCTTCACACTCGTGTGATTGTGTCTGCGTTGGAGACGCGGACTCTATGCTGCTAACACCGAAGTCTGTGCTTGTTTCTCCTCTGTGGATCAGTCTGTCGTTGAGCAGCGTATGATACATTTTGAATGTCCAGGAAACAATAAGAGAGAGAAAAAGGAAATTCCTACAGAAATTTCGAATGTCATCGAATGAGTTGTGTGTGATATTTAGGGACAGAGCCACTGCCGACTTAGAATTGCAGTAGCTATCAATAGTAGTATAATTGATTGAGGAATCAGTTGTATTTTCTGTTGTATGGTACTATGATATTGTTATTGCTATTGCTATAAAGGTAACTGTCTATTTAGTTAAAGATGTAGTTAAGTTATTCTTTTTCTATTTTTTTCTATTTCTATGCTACCGTTTTACGCTGAATAAAGATTATCAAAAGTGCGGTTGAATTGAAACTTTAACACAATGTGCAAAATGGTCTCATTACGCGGTCGATACTTTTTTCAGTGATCTGACCTAAGGTCACAAAATTACAGCTGTTCGAACGAAATAATTTACAAGCGCCACCTGGCAAACGAAATATGAGACGACGACATCTGTCCGCCTGCCCGCCCCGCGTTTGTTAGCAACGCAGACAAAGTCTCTCTTTTTTGAAAACTCTAGAATCTAGTTAATTGTTGTTGATGCTGCTGCTGTGTTACCGTATCGACGCCTTACTATATGAAGGCAGATGGCTAATGACAGAAACAATAATCGCCGAATATACGGCTGCCAGCAGGCTGGCGACCAAAGTACATATTACCAAGGTGAGACGTGCTGTGGTGTACTTGGTCAGGTCGGTGTCGGGGCGCGTCGTCGGCAGTGTCTGGTGGTTCTTCACTCTCATCATCATCTCGACGTACACCGCCAACCTCGCTGCGTTCCTCACCGTCGAGCGCATGCTCACGCCCATCGACTCGGCCGACGACCTCGCCAAGCAGACCGAGATCCAGTACGGCACGCTTGAAGGCGGCACGACCAATTCCTTCTTTAAGGTTGACACCACTCCACTAGCCGTTCCACGATAACTGCAGGTTTTTGCATAAGGCCAAGGACTTGGTGACATATTTCCTTGTTCCACCCCACTAAAATCTTTTTGTTGGCATCTCAGACACTTGTCTTTTGACTTTAGTCATCCTGGAGCTGAGGGTGCGCTGTATCACAAATGCGTCTTTCTCTACATACTGGTTACGAGTCAGCGGCCACACGAAGTGCAGACTCCAAAGCTAATTCCGTCAACTCTTGGGCAGTTTAAACACTATTGGTGGTTAAAGCCCAATTAGTCGAAGTAAACCGGCTGCTGGCTGATACAGTACGGGTCCGCTGATTCAGGTCCTGGCCAAGTGTAGTGGTAGTAACACACGTCGCGGCACAAGTGGCAATGAAATGCCATTTAAGGAGCGTTTCTTACGATCATAAGACCATTATATCAACAACAGAACGAGTGGCCAAGGAGGGGGCTGATCTGGCTTTGGTTTCTTAACATTGTCTGTAATTATTCTGTATAAGCTGTTAGGTTAGGGTAAGCGTCAGTTTGCAATGAAAGGCGGAGAACTGGTCGTGGAGTGGGTGATCGTCACCAAAATTTAGAATATTTTTGCACAGGGGGCATTGTGTTCAGAACTAAAAGTTGGGTCGCAATAGGACGACCTAGTACCGTATGTTTAAAATTTAGTTCGTTGACAGTCTAATCACTGCAGCTTCTACTTCTTTGCTAAATTTTAAGTGACAGGTGGGACCGATGCGCTTTACCTATTTACTTACATAAATGTGTTTTTGCGAATGACGACAGAACTCTAAGATCACGGTGTACCAGCAGATGTGGGACTTCATGAGCAGTACGCCAGGTGTGCTGGTACCGACCGTCCTGGACGGCGTTCAGAAGGTGCGCAGTTCCAAGGGCAAGTACGCGTTCCTCCTCGAATCGACGATGAACGAATACTACAACCAGCGCAAGCCGTGCAACACGATGATGGTCGGAGACAACCTCGACTCCAAAGGATACGGTGTCGCCACGCCTATCGGCTCCCCACTCAGGTCTGCCACCGCTCTCTGCTTTTCGTCTATAGCCTCTCTAGCAGTACTATTCCATTCTTCATTTGAATCAGACCACAAAGGTCCACAAAAACAAACAGTTTACAGAAACAGACTACACAAATAACAATACAGGAAGATAGTTATTCAAAGTGCATTAGCCTACATCCAGTGAACTATTAACTTTATTACTGTACATCAGTCAATCAATCAATCAATCAACGCGAGATTTGTAGGGCGCCGCTATACGACACGTCCAGGAGCGCCAACAGTAGGCCTAGTCAGTTATAAGCACGAGCAAAAAGTACACTCTTTAGTCGTTTTCTGAATGTAATGGTATCAGTAATGTCGTGAAGGTCGGATGGAAGAGCGTTCCAGGCAGCTGGACCGGAGTAGAAGAAGCCACCTTCTCCAAATCTAGTTCTTGTTCTTGGCAGAACGTAAGCCGCTGAGCCAGTTGACCTCAGCCGCTATCTGCCACTGGCTGCAGAAACTGTGGATACACAGTCTGACAAGTATTTTGGTGCTAGTCTGATGTGGATGTGGTGCATAAACAGACACAGCTTGTACGTACTTCTTTGCTCAACCGGCAGCCAATGTAGCTGCTTCAACACTGGTTTTACATGGTCGCGCAGCGACAAATTTATTATGACTCGAGCCGCTGCATTCATCACACGCTGCAGAGGCTGAATAGTTGACGCTGGCAGACGAGACAACAGTGAGTTGCAGTAGTTGAGTCGCGATAAAATGAATGCACATAATCCGATGATTTAAATGATTCCTATCGTCGTCGGACTGTATTGTCGTCGATTTTTAGACTTTTCCTGGTATTTTACCGGTTTTCATTTTGAAGACTTCTTTTTCGTTAGTTTTCAGTCATATTCGTGCTACCCGTAACCTTTTGAACGCACGTTGAGATGATATATACTGTATAGTCCGATCTTTCGGATCGCTTACGCGCAGTTTTCTGCCAATTAAAGACCGAAATTTTCAAATCGAACCCGTTGGTCTACATTATTACTTTATGCGCAGCCTGTCTCTCGTTTCGGCTGTATGCCTTATTATCGTCCGACGCTTATAAGGATGACCGTATAGGCCGAGTACCGCGATGTGTAGTGGTGTGCAACAGCAACAGAACATTTTATTTTAATTAAAATACTCGTACTCGCTCTTTCAGTACGTTACTCGAAACATCTCCGGATATTGGCACCGTTATTTCTCGGCAAATATAGCCTATATTCTAGTGCGAGTAACGTTGTTCGTACTATCTAATTTCAGCATGCGGCAAAGCATGCAATTAAAACGAACGGCGCCGTGATCTTTGCAGTTCGCACGAAGACTGCTAATATGAATTCTCTCACGTTCCGCTAATACGTCACGGCGGAACGTTTACGACCGCCCAGTCTCTCACGCGCGGCCACAGAACAGCGTCGTGCTTTCACAACACAAACGGCACATAAACCACTGTCCACTGCGTCAAGCAGATCAGAAGAACACAGAACAGTTGCTTTTGTCTCGCAAATATCTATGTAAAACATTTGAGGGGGAAACGTTAAAATAAGAAGAACGTTATCTGCAAAATGTGACGTGCATACATACCTGTAATTAAATCCTATAGTCGTGTTACTGTTAAATATAATATCGATAAGAGAACCAGTCTGTAAGCCTAGTTATTAGGTAATAGTAAAATGCATTGATCGATGGACGGATTTGTGGATTATTTCATAACAGGGGCTCGCGATGCAGGTAAGGGAATGTGAACCACGGAATTGACTGAACTGTAGAGCAGCGCAGTATCGTTCAGCTGGTAACTGTGAGCAACTGGGGCAGAGGTAGAACATGTGGCACAGCCTCACTCCATGTCCCTTTCTTTAAAGTACCTTTCCATGCTAGAGCCGCCCATGAATTACAAGTCGTCATTTTACGTTTTGTGTCTCAGTTGTTAACGTCAATAACAATTTGTCAGAAGATTCTGATGTAAAGTTTTTATGCTGGAATTTTGTCGACAACGAATGTCTCCGTATGGCTTTCGGCATGATCTTGTTAATACTTCTTTTAGCGCTCGGCGTTGAGCTGGCGAAGCAAATGCGTGTTTCGCTTGTCAGGGACAAAATTGGCCTGGCAGTGCTAACGATGCTTGAACAAGGCCAACTGCAGAAGCTGCACAACACGTGGTGGTACGGAAAGGGAGAGTGTGTCGTCGACGACTCCAAGGTAGGCCTGTGTCACGTCAAGTGCGTCAGTAAGTCACCACTGTCAAATTGTCTGCTCTTAATGATAGCAGATACGAGACGCTCTCAGCACCTCGCCAGTGTTTTCTTTTCTGCTGATCGAAAATCAGAGTTTATGTGGACGAATTCGGCAACTGATTTTCATCAATGCCAAAAGTAGATATGCACGAGAGTGATAGAAAAAATTCTTAAACTTTGCAGTACGATACGGAATATTTTTTCTCCATACGGCAAAATAAACTAGTGACAGTTCGTCTCCACGCCATGGGCGCGGTATTTACGCCACTCTCTATACGTCCACTGATGGCTTATTACAGACACCTGTCATGCTGATAATTCTTGATGTTAAACGATGTTTACACTATGATGCATGTACGGCATACATGTAGTGTAAACACCACTTTAGTATACGAAAACGAAGTACGAACGTACGAACGTCGCGATGACCGGAGCGTCGGAGCGAGGCTGCTAGTCAATATTACGATGTTGATGTTGATTTTCAACAGTACTGCAATGAAAATACATCGTTAATGTAGTATTTATCACGGAATCATAGTAAATATAGCACCGCACCGTATATTAATGTATTGGCTGCAGGGTTCGTCTCAAAGCCCGCTCACACTGAGTAACGTCGCCGGCATATTCTACATACTTGTCGGCGGTCTTGGTCTCTCGCTGGTCACGTCTTTCATGGAGTTTTTGTACAAATACAATCGTCAGGTTATGCGAAAAAAGGTGACCTATAAAGGTTTTTTTGTGACCAGTGAGTGAGTGAGCAGCGCTTAGTGTTGCACTTGAAAGTCGAAACACAGCAGATCGTTTCAGAAATAAGTCTTCCACGGAGCTGCACCTGTACTGTGACGAAAGTGCACTTCCCTCGATATGCGTATATTAATTATTTCTTACGTCCAGAAATATAGTAAATACACACCAAACTAAACACTTTTCCGGCTATCCTAGTAGATACCCGGAAATTGACTTGGTTGAGTAGAGTGTCAGATAGCAGTGTTGACTCGTTGTTGGTTTTATTCATAATAAACTCAGTCGACATTCTTCTATAATGGAAGATAATAGTAGATCGATAGAAACTGATGTTGCAGTCGATTCCTACGAAGAAATCGTAGGTGATGTTGACTATGTGTACACCAGTAACTAGTAGATCTGCTAGTCCTAATCGCTATGAGGAAGACCGGTCAACCATTGCTACATTCCAAGGACCCATCACACACTCCAGTGAGTGCACGGTAACTAGTGCCTCAGCTGGACTCGTCGCTTTTGTCCCGTGGTCCGCTGTGAGATCTCCAATCCATGCTCTATAACCGGCAAATATCAAGAGCCACCCACGGTCGCACACATGCTCGGACGGAGGTTCTGCGACAGTACTGACACCATTGCAAACTCACAAAGTCCAGATCCGGAGTCGGATGACTCCCTAAATGTAATCACTTCTTCCTTGTTCGGAGTTACTTCTCTGGCAAAATTTTCATGAAAGTTTTATCAGTAGCTTTTGTGTGAAGTCGCTAACAGACAGACAAACAGAAAGAAAGACAGACAAACGCCGCGTAAGACATAACCTCCTTGTAGGACGGCGGTACAAAACGCACAAACCTAAACGTTGCGGCAAGGCCAGTAAAATCACTAGAATGTAAACTGAGTACGTCGGAGTGTATATACAGTTCCCGCAGAGAAAGTCCGGAGCGCTCTATGGGATTATCATCTAAATCAGCTGTAAAATGGTGCAGTCTGAGCAATTTGAAACAGAAGTCGTTATTGAGCTTTAATTCTGTCCGTGCCACTTTCTTGTGCGCACAATTTTGTCTAGAAAAGCGCACGAGCTTTGCCGAAACGCAGAATATCTGTAGCCGAATGCTGAACGTAATAAGCGGTGAACAGGTGTCTCGGTGTTTGTGTGCGTGCAATGACGCAAGACTATACAACGGCGGTGTGATTAATGTGCGTTGATTGCGTGCACAGAAAACCTTCAGCAAGCCTGCCGATATGATTCCCAGTCAGTCTTTCGGAAGCTGCAGCGCCAGCAGCGGCGCCGAGAACGGGCGACGACCGGGCGAATGTCAAGGTGGCGACAAAGGTCAAGGTCAAGGCCGCCAGTCTGCCGATCGGTCAATGCGCGTGTCTCACATTGACGTCACCATGTTGAACTCGTCGCCGACTGCCTCCTGTGAGTCTCGCCCCACGAAAACAAGTGGCGGATCTAGAATTTAGGAAAATGTGTATGCGGGGAGGAGGGGGGATGGTAAATGTGTGCCCCATATTTGGCAACTGGGAACGCACGAGCAAAGCTAGAGCTCGTTTCCGAAATTATATCATTTTTCGTCAAAATCACGAAAAGGTACATAAACATAAGAAATTTTAATGAATAAATATTTTATGACTCAAATGTTACTGAGTTGGAGAATAGACGCCGACTGGAGTCCTTAGGCCGATGACACACGCTCCAGAAACCGGCTCCAGAAATCGGCGCCACAGGCTTAAATTCGACGCCAGATTCCGGCGCCAGTTTTTCGTGCCGATGCACGACTTCTAACGTCGTAGACTGCCTTCGGGCCCCGAAGGCAGCCACGAAAACTGGCGCCGGAATCTGGCGTCGAATTTATGGCGACGGTTTTTGGAGCGTGTGTCAGGGGCCTCAGTGTTTAATTGTACAACATCATCTCGGGCGAGGGATTAAATGCCCTAAGCCTGTTCTAGATCTGCCTCTGGAAAACACATTAAAATTTAAACCCTTTAAAACTCGTACAAACCACGTGGTTTTACAAAAAAATAAATGACGAGATGTTCGCGTAGACTCGAGTCTATTTGTCTGAAGTTTATCCAATTGCAGCCACTCTAGCTAGTTATAGGCTAGCTGTGAATTATGTGGCAAATAAAATGTACAACTACTAAATTATATTTATTTTCACACTGGCATCCTTATGCCTTCAGGCTTTCAATCTGTTGTTTGAGCGTGCGCCTGGCTAGAAAAAATTCTGCTTTAGCAATCCGCACTCCTGGAAGATTTTTCTACGAAGACCTTTCGGGACGTTGCCAAACCTTCGAATAACACTGAAAATTAACCATTTCAATAAATTCGACAGTAACATGTAGTTAGCTATTTGCCATTCAAAATCACATGACATGCCGATTTTAGTTTGATACGTTGTCATTGTTGCAGCCAGTTTCGCTGCGGGTCATTGCTACAGGAGTGACGACCAGTACTTCTGATCTTACCCGCATCACGTGACCTCGACGACGGACAGCACCGTCATGCCGTCTAACGTTGCCTGCAGTGGACTTCACTCAGATGCTGATCTGCGTTTGATTAATTGTATTAACTGATGTGTCACTTAGTTAATTTTGCGCCGACGATGTACAGTGCAAACGTGCCATTGTACTGTAATGCGATATACTGATTAGCTCGAAGCGACAGAGCCAGTATCAGGCCTCTGCTGCGAGATAGCAACAACCGTAAGTAATCGGTTTTGCGAAGTCTATAAAAAGAAAATTCCGAGAAGTTACGCTTGTGTTTTAGCGTACTTCATCTCTCAGGAGAGCGACGTAATTTCCAGCTATACTCCTACTCGTGTTGCGACTAATATGGTGCTCGTGGGGATGACACCTGAATGCTTCACACGATCCAGCTCGTCAACGTCTTCGTTCCGCCACCGGTTCTGACTACATGCCAGTACATGGTTCCACGAACCGGAACCAAGTTCGGAGATCGGGCTAAGTTTGGAACAGTTTGCCGGAGTCTGTCAGGGCTGCGAACACTTTCGACATGCAGCTCTAAGCGCAAACTGAGGACATATCTTTTTAACATCGTGTCTTATTGACTTTTATCCTAATTTTTACGTGGTAATGCCAAAGCGGTACGTTTCGTGTAGGCCTGTAGGCTGCAGGGCACTAAACTAGACATTTCTATTCTATCCTATTCTAACGCAAGAACAGGAGATCGTTTACTTGCGGCAACCATCGAGGTGCATCCCTGCTTCACAGCCAAGGCGTAGGTTACAGGCGTTGCCAGGGATGCAGGGATGCAGGTGCACCCCGATGGCGAGAATACCAAGAAATATGCTCCGTTTGTTGGTTTAACATCCTACTGTTACAGGCATTTATGCATTAAAATGCACCAGAATATGTCATTTCCAGATGAAAGAAAAACTAAGAATTTTTTGGGAGGGGGCTCAATTGGGAGGGGGACGGGGCAGTTTGTAGATTTGGTGTAGATAGATAGATAGATATTTTATTTTCCACAATAAGAAACAAAACAATAATTAAAACAACTAGAAATACACTGGCCTAAATTAATACAGTGTAACACGTAACACATCTAAGACGGTAGTGACTATTTATTTATATTATTTATTTATTTATTTATTTATTTATTTATTTGTTTATTTATTTATTTATTTATTTATTTATTTATTATGTATAGAACAATCACGACAAACGCGTGAGATGATACTACAATAACATACATGTATGCGTATAAACAGAAGTACAAATGCATGCAAACACAATTGAAACGAAGTCAGCACGATACAAACTAACTGTAACTGTAACTGTAACTAAAGTATTTATATTGCGCTTCCTACTAAAAGACCGGAAGTGCATTACAGAGTCATTTACATATATTCAGCGAGCAAAAATTAGTAACAATCACTAAATATTAGTCTATTGATAAATGTCTTTTTGTGGAGTTCAGATTTAACATTGTTACGGTAATAGACAAACCATGGCCGAGAGTTCGTAAGTTATAACAAGCAGATGGGAAGCAGATGATGCATGGCACGGTTTCCACAGGTTGCAATTTGTCGTCATAATCCTGGAGTTTATAGCTGTTCAATATTAATAACTGATTTAAAATATCCGTACTTGAAAGCACGCTTGAAAATATTATTTTATCTGCGAGATGACTTTTATTTAGGAAACCGTACCATGCCGAGATAGCATGCATAATTTTATTGACAATATAGCATGAAACACACAATGTAGCAATTCTAGGCTAACACCTTCTTGACGCCTCAGAGCCTTAAGTAGATGTTGTCTCTGACAAGAAACGGTGATAATATGCTTAAAATGCATGTCACAACGGAAATTTTCTTGAATATAGACACCGAGGGCACTAAAAGAGGTCATCACAATAGTAGGCAACAAAGAAGGAGTCGAAGTGACAGAAGTCCATACTGGCATTTTGTCCCACTTCCAGCCCTGATTAGTGACTATACCTGTGAGTACAACCCCACAGCGAAAAATCCTGGCTACGCCTAGGCCTATGAGCCAGTTGCCTAATTTATGCACGGGCATTCGTAGAATATGTATGTGGGTGCGTTCTGTTTCAAGATGTTACCGTCTGTGAAATTCGCGGAAGATAAGGTGCTCACTTTCTTTATTCTCCGTGAAAAATGCTAAAATAGTGCAACCCTGAGTCTTAACTTAAATCCTAACCCTAATTTCCAGTGCAGGTTGATCAGA
>Ga0049105_1000216_pt1 | contig 16578 bp, 13 predicted proteins | sample WorMetvaBAHAMAS1_FD_61260 | JGI IMG/M metagenome (GOLD analysis project Ga0049105, IMG submission 61260) | Worm MetaG Olavius vacuus BAHAMAS.1 | ecosystem: Host-associated > Annelida > Digestive system > Unclassified | place: Germany: Marburg | collected 2013-04-09
CAGGATATGACTGCTGGAAGAGGAAGGGTTTAAGTCGGCGCCGGAAACTTGAAAATGTTGGCGCCAAAACAACGTCTTCGAACAGTCCATTCCAGATCCGAGGTCCAGAAACGTTGAGGGTCCGACTACCAGCTGTAGACAGTCGGTCTTCAGTTGTAATCTTCAGTTGTTAATTGCATATAGGCATTATTGTAATTTACTTGCAGTTGCAACACATGACACTGCTGTCGGATGTGTCTGCTCAGAATCCACCGGCCGCGCGCCACGGCGGTCGGGCTTCTGTCGATCTGTGTCGGCTGCGTGGGGTTCTTCATGCCTCAGTTCACGACGCCGGCGTACCGACCTTCAGACCTGCTCAGAGTCGATAATCTCTGCGCCGCCAACAAGACGTCGTTATGTGGCCGCGACCACGTCGGCGGCTCGCGTGTCTACTATCTTCCCGTGTTCATGATCTCGCGCATTCTGGTCGGCATGGGCACATCGCCGATCATCAGTATCGGCGTCACGTATATCGACGACTGCTCATCCAAAGAGAAGTTCGCCACGTACGCAGGTATCAGACCACTTATTTCGATGATAGGCTGATGATGATGATGATAATGATAAAGAAGAAATGTTCTTGATGCTTGATGCCCAGCTGATACGTTTTCTTTGATCTTTTTAACCGACGTAGGGAGCGATTGGATACGCGCCGTATTACTGAAATATGTACTACACATACCACAAAGTTAAAATTTGAAAGTTTCAATGCTTACCAACACTAATGTACGACTGCAAAAATATCGAAATGGAATAATTGTTTTAGATCAATTTTTAATTGCTGCTGGCGTGAATCTGTCGTTTCTCTGCCGTATCTTTGCCAAGTCCTGCCAATAAATCATTCCAAGATCGATCAATGAAAACTTTTCTATTGGAATAAATTGTTCACCTCTGATAGTTGTGTGTAATTTTTCTTAATTGTCGCGCTTAGTCTCACAAAGATTTGTTGCCGTTGGAAGTCTGTACGATTTGTCGTCGATTCACGCCAAGTGACGTTGTCGTGTGTTTCTCTCAAGTGATATGTCAGTTCTTGTCGATTTGTGTTAAAGTTTGAAAGTCTAAAACTTCGGACAAAACTAACAGTGCAACTTATTTTGTGGTCGACTTTTTAATAATCCCGATACATATACACGTCACGGTGTATTATTTGCAAACCCGTGTAAGGACCAGTAAGCCTGCGAGTACTGCACTGCAGGAGTATTCAACGCTATGGCAGTCATTGGCCCCGCTCTCGGATACGTGTTTGGCGCCATGTCTCTGAAGGTATTCACCGACTTCTACATCTTCACATCAGACCAGTAAGTTATAAACTGTTTTTAGGGGATTATAGTTCTCACACTCTAATGAGTAGCGACAACAATATTTCTTTAGTATTTCACTGATAAATGGCCTCGCGCAAAATGCGTCACATAACGTATAATGAAGGTTTTACACTATACTGGTGCCTATCCGCCCAGACTCCTATTAGTTGTACTTGTATGTACCAATGTTAACAGTCCATCTGTCAAAGGCCAGTACAGCAATTTTGCATACTCTGTTGCTGCAGGCATGTGCCCGCTAAACGGTTAGAACTGTAGGAGGTAGAACCGCAGATGTTTTTTTGCCCAACACACCACACCACTGAACAGGCCTACTTTATTTCTCACCTTGTGCTCCTAGTTTAGCCTTGAATATGACCAGTGAACAGTTTTGAACGACAATAATAATACAGTGATACTTTTATCAACAAAAAATAGTAAATTCAGTGTCTTTCAACAGAAGATGTCTTATTGTTTCGGCGTAGCTAGCCATACTTGGCGAATATTTTTGCATCGGTCAGAAATGACTCCGAAATCTAAACTCCAATGGCATGCATCTAGAGGCATGCCACTATAATATGATGTTATAATTATTAAGCGTGGATGATTTAGATTGCATTTCAGAACAGAACACAGTGTGGGATTTTTTACGCTTTGGCATTTCTCTGCCACGTTGAATTTGAGTACGTAAAACGTGACACTGTATTCAATAGTGTTGTTCGTTACCTATTGGTCGAAATGAAAGTGCAATGCTTTTAAGTGCGTTCGAAAACCGACTTAGAGCCGGCTTAGTCTAACACTCCATGCAAACAAATCTAGCGTTGAGCAGAATAAAAACATTAAATGGTCCGAGAGTCCGTAGAATCAGTCCGGTAGGAAAGGAAAAGGTCTATGGAGGAAATGATTTGCCGAAAAGCCAAGTCTTAAGTTCAGAATGAAAGACTGGACGAGTAAGAGAAGATGCGATTGGCGATAGTAAAGATGGTGAAGAAGAAGATGATGAACTGCTATGTGTAATAGGTGAAAGTGAAGGAGACTGTATAAACTGACGAGGCTCGCGAAGATCAGTCTGAGTGGGGATTTCGTTCCATAGACAAGGTGTGCAGCGTACCGAAAAGAGCGATTAGTGATCTTCAAAGAGGACCGGGTAGGGGGACGAGCAAGAGTGACCATAGATGAAGAACATGTGTTGTGACAAGGTTGAACAGAAATCAAGTCGTGGAGATATTGAGGTTGGTTTGTTGTAAGAACCTTATATGTTAGAGAAAGTGAGTTTATATTTGATGCGTTCGTTATATATAATGTACACAAGGATTATTGAAGTTCACGAAATATTTAAGCGCGCTGTAAACTCCGCGAGCAGAGGAAAAGGTGTTGGTAAGACAATGCATCAGTACAATCAAGTCACGTTGCATGAAGTGCGGTTACAACAAATGCACGGGGTCGGCGTCGATTTTTCCGGTTATCGTTCGATTTAGCCGATCATTTGATTGACAGCCGATCGGTACGTTGATTGATGGAATGTTTGCTGATGATGCAGAATAGGTATTGATTCGAGTGATCCGCGCTGGGTGGGAGCATGGTGGCTGCTCTATATCGTTACTGCAGCTCTTTGTCTGCTCATCGCTGTTCCACTCATGGGATACCCACACGATCTTCCAGGTGAGTTACCGGTAACAGTCGAATCTGTCACCCTCCGTATATATTCATCTTTATTCACCATATAATATGGTAGCACAAGCAAACAACACACACAAGCAAGAATACGACAAATGAAAGCAAAAAATAATGACAGTTCCACTCTACACAATGCACATGAACTATAGCATTAAATTCACAGTATCCACTACAAATACTTAACCATTTGACTACTGTAAGTGCCAATGGCAATGCCAGTCCTTTTCTCCATTGACCTTTTCCTTTCCTGCTGGACTGATTCCACGGACTCTCGAACCATTTTTGTTCTGCTTGATTTGTTTGCACGGTGTGTTATACTAAGCCGGCTCTTAGTCGGTTTTCGAATGCACTTAAAATAGATGCACTTTAATTCATTCATTTCATGTCATACTTCCGATAGTTTTAGTGGTTTTTGAATCCTTCTGTCGTTGATTTTGAATAAATAAATAAATAAAATCATCACATACACTCATCGGCATTATAGACGTTTCATTTATAGAGTCGCCTGCGTTTATCAAACGACTGGGGCCTACGGTACCGTGATGTATAATGGGGTCTGGAATGCGTGCAGGAGCTGCGGAGATTCGAGCGAAGAAGGTGACGGAGGCACACAAGGACCAGTTAGTCGACGACGGCGCAGAAGCATCCCGGTCACGGTTGACGTACGCCAAGAACGCCGCTGAATACAAAGCGCTGACTAAAGGCGTGTTCACAAACCCCACATTCTTGATGCTAACGCTGTTCTCGGCCTCTCTCAACTTACTGATCACCGGCTTCAGTGCGTTCGGTCCAAAATACTTCGAGTTCGGCTTCTCCATGTCACCGTCACTTGCCGGAGTCATGTTTGGTAACAACGAGTGTGATTTGTGCTTTAAAAATAATAATAATAATAATCATCATCATCATTTATTTTGCTAATAAAACATACTCGATGAACGGTAATGTACAACTGACACAGTGATACTGAGCAGAACAGCACTAACAGCTGCTTTGGAAGTAACTTATAATATTTCGTTAAAAATTTCGTGAATTTTTGTTTGGGGGGATATTAATTTGTTGAAATTTCATTGATATCAGCACTTCACACTGATGTACATGTACACTGAACATGTAATACTAATAAAAGTAGTATTCCTGCTTTTGTGTTATTATGCTGCCCTCCTTCTAGAAGGTTGCATTATGCATTGCACTCTGTCTGCTCGTCTGTTTGTCCGTCCGTTTCATTCTGTACGTACATGTGACTCACAACTTACACAAGGTAAATGCTGTTAAAAGTTCAAAATTAAGAAGAACTTGGAGAAGGTTGTCCATGTTATTACACATTTCGTGTCAAAGTTAAAACTTCAAACGTGTGTGCAGTACAGGCTTCCGTCAACTGCTGTCTGTTTCGCTTTGTTTCTAGTGTGTTTCGTCGAGGTACATTTTAGCTGCTCCCTGCACATGCAATTACTATAACTTGTGGACCCAAACTACTGCAGATAAGATAACGAAAGATATTTTCAGAGTGCGGATACAGTTGGAAATAATCGTAGTCGTGATTATTGATGTGTTCGTTAATCAAACAAAAGACGTTTCATCTGTAGAAAATCTGCCGAGGAAACTGCGCTGTAGAACGAAAAGTAGCCGGAACTTCATTAGTTAAACATTAGAAAAAACGAGCCGTTCTGGCGCTGTCGCTCCGCCCTAAGTCATCTGTCCGCCCGCACGCTGACAGGAAGCATCATCATCATCATCGTCGTCGTCGTCATTTAATTTATATTATTTAAGCAACTGGCGACCAGTGGCGAATAATTGTCCGACGACAATCCTATTTTAATATATATGGCGGTGTGAGTGTCGTAATAAATTATTTCCATAATGTGAACGCTTCACATGTCATCTGGTGTAGGTATGGTGCTGCTGCCAGCAGGAGCCGGCGGCACCATCATTGGAGGTCTGTTGGTGGAGAAACTGCGGTTAAATGTGCGTCAGATATTCCGCATACAGATCGCCATGAGCTGTCTAATAACGGCCAGCTGTGTACTGTTTCTTCTCGTCTGCGATACCACAAAGTTCGCCGGAGTCACCGTTCCGTACAACGCATCCAGGTCGGCATGCTACAGGCATACGTCATTGCACGTAATGACGTGACAGTTCTACACGCCCCGTGTTGGCACCGAGAGAGCTGTCTTGTGTTAAATTAGACGCTTTCAGTTTCCTGGCTGGATGCGCTAAGAGGAAACTACAATACAATGCAATTCGTTTATTAAACACAATTGACAAAACGCAATTGGCTGACATAGAGACGATATAGGCCTAATATACTATTATTGTAAAAAAACTTACCAGTTTACAACGCCTTTTAAGGACGACATCCGCCAACTCGCAGATCTAATAAAACAGCAAATATCACAAAAGATGATATTACAATGCAGCACATCGCCAAAATGTCACTGTGCAGTTTCATGTCAGATAGAAGTGCATTCCAGGCACGTGGCTCGGCGATGGAAAAGGTTTTGTCAGTTACGTGAAGCCGCGTACGTGAAACGACGAAGTTGCCGCGCGCACTGGACCACTGGACCGAAAGCGGGTGTCGTGACAGCGCCGGAAGAGATGCTACGAGCTCTTGTTGACTTGTGAGCGTTTGTGTGTTTCAGCGCAGACAGTTGGACAACGAATCTGACGAACATCTGCAATGCCAACTGTTCGTGCGGCGAAGTGCTCTATGAACCGATCTGTAGCTATGACCACTTGCAGTACTACTCACCATGCCACGCCGGTTGTGGCATACAGCACAACAGCGCCTCGTCAACGGTATCAATCATCCACACCTTGCTTTTTTGTGAAACAGTTTGTTGGCATGTAGAAAAAGATGGATTTATAAGTTTATGTTAAATTATTAATCATTGTGAGGCAACTTCATTGCAAGAGAAACTCAATACACAAGCTGCCATAATCAGATCAGTGCCCGAAAACAGGCATAACTGACAATAATAAAAGCATGCAATACCTGCACACTTAGGCTTATAGCTCGATCTGTTTTGGTTCAGGAAGAAATGCCATTCAGATAATTTGATTTGCGTCGTCGTTTTTATGTAGTTCTCTCGCAGTACGTAAGTAACGTCCACTACACGGCTAAATGCTTTCTGCCAAGTAAATCTAGACCGAGAAGAGTTGACTAAATTGTGCATATTATGTGTTATTATCCTTTCTGTTCGTCTGAAACTCTGCTTCTCTTAGGAGTTTTTCAACTGTTCGTGCATCACTTCATCGTCGAATGACGTCACAGTTGTCAGGGCAACGGCCGGAGTCTGCTCAGCCGGAGTCTGTACGGCAGCCACGATGTTCCTCATTGGTTTCTTCATCGCAGTCGTTGCCATTTACATCTGCATCACGACCAACATGGCAGCCACGTTAAGGTCTATTATTAATTGCGCGCCAGCTATGCCAAACAAAGCAGATATTTTTTATTCTGTCTCTTTGTGTATCTGTGCATCTCCCTGTCTTAGTCTGTCGCGCCAAAAAAATGTAAAAAAACCACCGATTAGAAATTTGTGTAATGGGTGTGAATAATTCTGTATTACGGCAAACCCTAGAAGTGATTAAATTTTGGCGACGTTTAACCTTGATCTTTCATCTTGAGAGCTATAACTGTGTTTTTTTTTCGTTTAAGAAAATTGTCTGTAATTTGAAAACTACTTTTCTGATTTTGATGATAATGTACAATTATCAATTAGTTCTATGCGTTTGATTAAAATTGGAAATATTTAACCTTTACCTTAGTTGACCTTCAGAACTAAAACTGACGGCAGCGCGGAGACTTATGCTTCCGTCAAACTCAGTTTAATTTATGTTGCGTTGTGTATTGTCGATGAAATGACCAAGTTTGCGTTGAAGTTCTGACTTTACGCTTAGAATCACGTGACTTACCGGTACAATAGTTACCGATGCCGTATTATATATAGCGGGTCGTTAGACCACGCATTGCTAACGGCGGAATGTCCGTCCGTGTGTCTGTCCGTCCGTCACACTTGTGATCTTCCACGCCTAAAAGGGTTCAAGATATCAAAATATATTTTACACCACACGATAGAGCTATGCGTCTAGTTTCTTGAGGCCACATTTCATGGTCGTGAGTTTAGAGGGTTCACCCCGAAACGAATGTCTTGAAGAGAGGTGCTCTGTCGAATGCGCAAATTTGACCCATAATCTGCAATAACTTATAAATATGAATTCAACAAACGAAACTTTATTGTTCGATCGCTTTTCAATTATGTATAATTTGTGTGTTTTCACTTGTATTATCCACATTTTTGTATTTCATTGTACATATGTGCGAATGTCATATGTATTAAACTCTTACTTACTTACTTGAAAACTGCGAGAGATAGGATGTATTAATCACTAATAGGAAAGTCGCATATGGGCTTTTAATTGATACCAAAATCGGTGTCTTTGAATGACCTTGAACGGACCGCCGACGCTCGCTATTTCTGCGTTAGCTGAGCTTCTTGTCTCAGCTGTATCTAACGGCAAACCGACATGTAGTAACGTTTATGTGGTATCAAATTCTTAACAAAAATATGTAGTTTGGATTGGCCTATCTATCTGTCGTTTTCGTTTATGTCTGCTTTGTTATTTTATTTATTTATTTGTAATTCGCCAACAGATCATACAGTAATGACAGAGATAACCAGTGTGAAAGCGGCAGGACAACAAGGCAGTGAACTGCGCTAACAGTTGCCCTTGTTTAATCAATTCTGTTTAGTATGCATAACTGAAATAAAATTCGCGCGTAACAGTAAACAGTGTTGGTTTCACAACATCTCGGCAGATTCCTGGTGAACAACTCAAATAATTTCTGACGTTGTTCCTAACTCAAAGATTAATCTGCGAAATTGGAGTTTAGTGATACTGTCGCACTCTTTTGCAATGTCTTAAGCATTGGGGATCTTAAACTGTTGGCCATTCGTGTTTCAATGACGATCAAAAGAAAAAACCTCGAGATATAGTGATATTTCTTGTTGTTCCTTGTAAAGTTGCCAACACCGATCGCCTGATGGTGCCGCATGTCAGACTGTCATCTGTCGGCAACCGAGCTTTCCCGTTGCTGCACCTTGTGTGAGGCACAATCTGCCTAGCGAAGTTACATCTGCTCAGTCACTGCATTCATTCCGGCGACATCTCAAAACATTCTTGTTTCAGCAATCTTTACCGGACGTCATCGTGACACTTTGGTGGACCTAGCAATTAGTTCTTTTCTGTTAAGGCCACTATAAAAATCCCAGATTAGATTAGATTAGATTAGAAGTTAACTATTTTTCTTGCGCTGACATGTGTTTCGTTTACATGTGCTTAGATGCGTCACCAGCTCTCAGACAGTGTTTGCGTTTGGAATACAAATAATAATCGTAAAATTACTCGGTAAGTAACACGTAAGACCATCTCTACTTAATTCTCGTTATTGTGAAAGATTTAATGGGTTAACTCGCATTTTACCGATTTCACTTCTTCCAATTCATCTATTGCGAGAACACTCTCAGAACTGTTGGTACTAATGTTGACAGCTGTTCACGCGGCTTACTTTCATGCTATACTAGGCTAGTACTACAGACTGGTACGGTCTCTCAGTACGATAGCGATTCTGGTTAACTGTGAGTATTTTGTGTGGTTCATTAAGTCGCTGCCAAGACAAATATAATACACTGGATCAAAACTAAAGCAGTTGCCGTGTTACGAATATTAACACTGTCTTTCGGCGACGTGTGTTTTATGTGCGTGTTCGTGCATGCCTCGATGGCTCGATACGGTATTCGCTGGTCTTCAACAATTACTGGCATTAAGTAAAAAAGAAAGAAGGTGAATTTATATAGCGCTTTATGATGCCTATCTCTAAAGCGTTCAGATACGGCCCGTGTGTAACAAGGGATCACACAGTTTTATCTGCCACCCACACACGAACCATATCTCTGCATCGCACGAGTTCAGCTCCTGGACGGTGCTGAATAACTGAAGAATAGTGCGCGTGTTTTGAGATTATCTGGGACAGGCAAGAGGATTTGACGGCGTCCTCTATAATCTGTGACCGTCTGCCGCCTCCAAGTTACCACCTACATTTGACTGTTACTCTCATGGGCGTAGATCCGCAAAAAAGTAGAGAGGGGACCCCTCCTTCCCACCACTCCATCCTTTCCCCTCCCTTCCCCTCTCCTTAGAAGTAGGCCCCTTAAATCCAGCTAGGGTGTCAGGGGGAGTGCTGTAAGCTCCCCCATCGGGGTCTGGGCGAAATATAACTTGCATTTTAGCCTTAAAATCTGACATCTGGTGGAAACAATTTTAATAATTTTCCTGAGAATTAACTGACTAAATTAACGAAAACCGGATCGAGTAATAAATCAGTAGGGAGTAGCAACTAGCAAACGAAAACTGCGATGTATGTAAATGTAATCACTGCATGCTGTGCAAAAAATGTCTACGCCCGAAAAAAGTAGGGCGGGAGCAAAACAGGGCGTCCATTCCACTTCAATAAGTAGAGGGTACATGTCCCCCCTGTCCGCCCACGTATCTACACCCATGGTTACTATGGTTAATCTTAACCGATTTTTTGTATCGTTTTAATCGTGAATGAATGTTGCAGGCAAATCTTATCCACAACATGTTAAATGTGCGTTTTGTGCAATATGCTTCCAGGTACAATTCCGGGTCCTTTGCTGATGGGCGTCATCTTCGACAGCACGTGCGTGCTATGGCAGGACGACTGCGGTTCTCAGGGATCCTGTATGTTCAACGACAACTCGCAGCTGTCGCTCGGCTTCCTGTTGCTCTGTTTCAGCGTGTCCGGCATGTCCCTGGCGGCGATGATCGTCGCGGTCGTCTGTTATCGGCCGCCGGTCTCCGTCGACTCCGTGGTACTCAACGTGAACGGCGGCGACTCTACAGAGCTGTCTCGACGGACGCAGTAGCGGACGAATTTCTAAACAAAAAAAGTTCGGCAAACACGATTTAATAATTTAGAAAAAAACGTCGAGTGTGGTTCAAGAAACAAAACAACACCGGTCTTGTGTTTACTCTAAAGCGTATAGATTTGCCAAACCAAGGTATCTGTACAGATTAGCCTACTGTGCGCCATACACCAGCCAACGACAGCACGATGATTGATCACGTGCTAAGTTTGCTTATCACATTAGGCTGCATAAACAAGATGGATTGCGATTGCTGAAGAGAAAGCGAAGTCACCGAGGAAGATGCAATACCCGGTGATTGTATCATATTGTACACGCTCTGATTTAATTTGACTCTCCGAATTCATTCAGTTTCGTTTCTAACTTCTTACTTGGCTCAGAATCGCATGTTGACAAACAGTAATCGTTTAATTGTTTTTCATTTTTCAAGTTATCAGCATATTAATTTGCATAGGCCTGCATTATCACGGCGCGATACTGCAGGTCAACAAAGACCACCAGTGATGCATGAGGTTGACACACATCATATCGCGCGCAGTGCGAACAAAGCTCAGCTTAACAACTTAATAAATACAAATACAACAAGAAGCTCTAATTGTCAAAATCCTGTTTACAGTGTACCTTCACAACCGTGTGTAGTTAAATTCCGTTACTGTACCGCGGAATCGTGAATTTATGTGAATTTCAGCTTACCGGTAGGTGTACATGTTAGTGTTAGGCAGCTCCAAGAGAAGAGAACTCTGGGTGGTTTACTATTCAAGATGACGGGACGCCATTAGGCTACATGTTTACATTTGTCTGATAGTTGCGGTCCTACATTTCAGCCTTCCCGTTAATTCCATAAAATGCTTTTAAGTTTCGTTACGGCTACTTTTGTGCTACAGTCCTATTACCTCCCCCGCCTATACCCACTTCAGTTATGCAGCCAATGAGTGAGTCTGTTGTGCTTGTGAAACTAAAAAACATGGAGAGTAGATAAATAACCATAGACAATTGTGGGGTGTCTCATGTGCAAGCAGAACAACATAGTTTTATATAGCAATTGCTGGCGTTAACAAGAGAAGTGAAAGTATAGATACTGTAGACAATATATCAATATATCAAGATACGACACCGTTAAATGCATAAAAATGACAGCTTATTAGTCGACCATACACGGCTAAAAAGGAAAATTAAGAAAAAAGAAAGAAAACCGAGTATCGAAACAGTGACTTGAGAGTCCTAAAGGACAGCAGCAGTTCACGCATGGAAATGTCTTACTGAACAGGCACCGCACGTCATGCCTGAAGTGAACAAGTAGCTCGGCTATCGCAGAGAGACCGCGACGCAGGGTGTGTCCTTTTGGCCAATAGTGGAAGACGATATTCTGCAGACATTACAGGTCTATCTTCAACCACTATGACGAAATCGGCATATAAAGCTATCGAATTCGCAGAAATAACGCAAAATAAGGGCTATGACGTCATTCAAGGTCATTCAAGGTCACCGATGTCGGTACCAATCGAGAGCCCATATGCGACTTCCTATTAGTGATTAATACTAACATCTCGTACCAACATCTCGTACCATTTCGAAGTTATCGCAGATTGTTCAAATTTTGGACGAAAAACGGTCACTTTGAGTTTTTGTGCCCCCTCCGGGGGCTTAGGGACAACGTACACTGTTCATCTTCGGCTCATTGGAAAGCTCGTAGTGGACTTCCTATTGGTGTTTATTGAACTTTTTTCGCTAGGTGTTACGGCTGAGGCGCTACAAGCGAATATTGATGGGAAATAGATAGATAGATAGATAGATAGATAGATAGATACATTCATTTATATAGCGCCTATAAGTCGAAAGAGTCACTAGGCGTTTTTGAAGGGTCAGTTTCGCCCAATATTTATGTAGAAGGGGACATTTCTGCACGGATAGATAGGCCAATATATGCCTTACAACTTTTTCGCTGACAGCATTCACACAAAGAAACTTTGTAGCAGACTTTCTTCAAGCGAAGTGCGCTTTTAGACGAACAACGGTTACTTTGCGTTTTTGAGCCCCTTTGTGGGGCTTAGGGGCAACGTACGCCGTTCATCTTAGGCTCATTAGAAAGCGCGTGGACTTTCTATTAGTGATAATTGTACTTTTTTCCGCGAGGTGTTACGGCTAAGACACTACAAGCGAAAATCGATTGAAAACGGCGTTTTCGAAGGAACAGTCAGTTTGGCCCAAAATTTCAGGTACAAGGTGTCGTCCCTTCACCAACCATTCTTCGTGTCGCAAAACTAGGTAAGTGGATCCTTTATATGGTGTAAGAATTTCGGCAGAAGTATCTTTTGTCTTATCACAATTCACGCGTTGACAGACTGACAGTACGGATAATCAACGGTCGCCAATAACGAACGCGTTGCGTGCACTGCAGGCTGCAGCGCGGTAAAAAAGCGAATGTGTGAAAGATCGGGAATAGGCTGCAGCGTGTCATTTGTGTTCTGTTAAATTGTGACTGAGTTGTGTGCTTTATAGAGTACGAGGACAGCTTGTGACCCTTGGTCATTGTTATTATTATTTACTGAATACACACAGTGTGCACTGTGCAGCACACACAAACATGATTATTTACGATGAACACATTAACACAATGAAATGAAACTAAGACATAGCAAAACACTAGAACTGAACTCTCTGCGCAAAAAAAACATGACCATACAGCATCCCTAATAGTAGACAATCCGTCCCTCACTGCGTGCACCATCTTTGCTCTTTTATAAGAGAGACTCTGAATACACTAAACCATGGACCTCTGTGGTGTTAATACAGAGGTCCATGACTAAACTAAGCCTAGGCTACTACGCATGTCTGCATGGCGCGCGCGTGCGTCCAGGGAACATGTCTGAACAACACCAGGACTAGGGCCTGCTGCAGTACTCAGTACTGTATCTGAACAGAAGCAGAGGACAGCGACACTGACTGATGGACTGCGACTGCGAGTTGAATTTAGCGCCAGTTTCGTCTATTTACAGCAGAGGCCAGCTACGCTTGACCACCATGCACTCACCCCGCATATAGGACTCCATGCCTGATGCCTCGGCCGTGCCTCAGGCTCTCAGCCTCCACGACCGGCGAAGAAACCGAGCGAGCAACTTCAGCAGCGGTCGCTGCAGCAGCAGCCGAGTTGTCCTGCCTGCCCGGCCGCTAGCCCTGAGCCTTGCTATATCGCCCTTAGCCCTGTAAACGTGGTCCGAACTCATGGTCCGTGGGACAGGCGTGCCGGGGCTGGTGCGACTGCGACGCATTGCTTTGCCTTGCCTTTCAGTTAACGAAATGACGAATGCAGAGACAACGGTTGATGATTCGGTCGAGTTGTTGGTATTGCCGCGTGCGATTTGTGCAGTTATTTTAGCCAACCAAGCTGCTGACTGAACGAACGTGTTTGGAGCTATATAGCGACACAGTCAACGAGTGCAAGTATTTTTCGGTGCGTAAATTTTCTCTTCGGAATATCACATCCGTTTTTACCCGAACACGACTACGTTACGTTCGGTTTTTTTTCTGTCGCAAATCCGTCTGTCTGTCGTCTGTAACGTTCATGCGCCCTTCTCAGCCGGTTGAAATTTTTCAGAATGTTCCTATGTCATTTTGTACTTACTACCTTAGCCATCCGCTGACCTGCAAGCAAAATTAAACGGAGATCGTCCCAGAGGAACCCGACCGTCTGGGGGAAGAGGGTGGGGAGGGGTAAACGCAAGAGGGGTAGCCAAATATAGCGATTTTGGACCTATCGAAGGCTATATCTCGGAAACGGTGCAAGATAGAAGGTAATTTAGTAATAACTAATAGGAAGTCGCATATGAGCTTTCGACTAGTACCAAAATCGGCGACCTTGAATGGCCCTGAACGACGTAATGGCCGTTATTTTGCATTATTTCACCGAATTCAGTAGCTTTCGGGGCCCGTTGCGTAAAACAACAGCGGAATGATACACGTAAACTTTCTGCAACAGAAATATAGCGCAAAACATCTGTGTTTTGATCGATATATCACTTGTGGCGATATTCGCAGAGGTTACCGAGAACGAGTGCATTATACATATGCCCCTGGGCATTATTACAAATTTGACCCCAAGAAACTAGTAATATCACTCTGTCGTACGTACGAAAAAGGCGTGTCGTTATCATGAACCGTTTAAGAGCTCTCGAGTGTGACAGACAGACGGACGGACAGACGGTCAGAACCGCTATTAGCAATAGTGCGTTTTTGAAGGGTCAGTTTCGGCCAAATTTTCTCGTAGTATGGGACGTCCCCGCGAACCATTTTCGCGCGGATAGATAGCCTTTGAGGCTTAGTGGCAACGTACGATGATCATCTTAGGCTCAATGGAAAGCGCGGACTTCCTATTAGTGATCATTAAACTTCTTTCCGAAATTCCGCTAGGAGTTGCAGCTGAGGCACTGCGAGCGAATATCGATTGAAAATCGACGTTTTTGTTCGAACTGGGTCAGTTTGGCCCAAATTTTAGGTACAAAGGGGTCGTCCACGACCAGCCATTGTTCGTGTTGGAAAACTAGGATAAAATGTTCTCTCATATGGCATAAGAATATGGGCAGTTTTTTTCGTTGTGTTACAACGCACGCGTTTGCCAGATAGACGGACGGACGGACGGACAGAAAGGCCTTTGCAATAGCGTGCGTTGCATTACATGCAGGTAAAAGTCGTTGCACAGGTGCAGTGTCCATGTCGTACTTGATCGTGATTCGTTCTTCAGTTCTTCAGTAAGGTATCCGGCGGTGGTCGTGAGTCCCGTTAGCGCCGCAGTGTATGTAATGTTTGACGTCCGATAGCTTCAAGAGAAGAGAAGTGATGTAGGGAGGCGCTGGCGGTCTCATAACAAATCAATCGTCTTGTGCTTCTTCAGTGCTGTTTGTGGCTTTCATATGGCGGCCGCAGTCTGTTATATAGCCGCATGTACATGTATATAAACGCGATGGAGCGGTGCGGCAATGTTATGGCATGTTTTGTCGCCGTGTTGATTGCGCGATTATTTATGGAGCGCGAATGGCTTTTTTTCTGTGTGAACCGGCGGCCGCGGACGTGGTACTGGCCGTCGAGCGGCCACGTATTGTTTCACTGCAACAGTTCTGTTATCTGGCGTTTTGTGCGCATCTCGTCCAGAAATAGTGCGCCGAGCTGTAATGCTGTACGTATCGAGACCTGTGCGCGTTATTAAACGCGGCTGTGCAGTGATGCTGCTGCTACGACCTATTGTTGCTCGTTGCAAGGCAGGCTTTGCATCCGGACAGCCTGACAGCCTTGAACGGAATCCTGAGGTTCTGCGGGTATAGGCCACGGTCTCCGATGTCGACACGGACGCTGGCAGTTAAGTGGCTGATGAAACCTAAGAAGAAGTGGGACTCGTATCTGTATGTCGCCTCGGGCCAGAATATAACACACCGGTGTCCGTTTGCGGTGAATACTGCGGTTCGTTACGCAGGCAGAAACGGAATAACGGTATATAGGCTCAGGCTGCCTCTATGGCATACAAGTAGGTCAGCTATCGCAGCCAAACCGCGCTGCAGCGTGTATAAGCTTTGGCAAAAATATAAGTGCGAAAAGCGTGCATCTAACATCGCTCTATCCTACGGCGTTGACGTCGACAAAATGATCATTCGACTGTTTTACGTCACTATGTTAGTACTTGATGCAAAATTGTGCAGCATTTAGGCGTTAATTTTGGAGGTACTTGGAGGTTTGAACTTGATTTCTTTATTTGCGTTTTTTTGTTTTTTGTTTTTGTTAAGAAATGTGGGCTGATTTTTAAAAGTCCAGTGGCAACACTGCCGCCCACTCCGCAGCTAGCTTATATTACGCCATGTGGAGATACGCATATCGTGCAATGCCATTATTTATCCGTCTTAATCCGCGATCATGTAATGCATCCAAACACATCAGTTGATTCAGTTAATGAACATTGCTAGTAATTTGATATTCTATTGTAATAATTGCGATGCAAATAGAGCATTCGTCACGATTCGTAAAAGCACAGCAGCCGCGCCAAGTAGGCCCAGTGGTTTACTTAATGCAAAATTTACGTTTAATGGGACGTCCCCCACCAATCATTTTCGCACGGATAGTCAGGCCAATGAATGCCCTACAATTTTGTCGCTGACAGTTTTCACTCAAAGAAACTTTGTAGCAGATTTCTTCAAGCAAAGTGCGATTTTAAATGGAAAACGGCGTTTTGCGTTTTTGAGCCCCCTCTGGGGCTTAGGGGCAACGTACGATGCTCATCTTAGGCTCATTGGAAAGCGAGCAGTGGACTTCCTATTAGCATCAATTGAACTTTTTTGCTAGGTGTTATGGCTGAGGCGCTACGAGCGAAAATAGATTGAAAATCGGCGATTTCGCTCCAATGGGATCAGTTTGACCCAAAATTTCAGGTAAAAGTAAAGTAAAGTAAAGTAAAGAAGGCGAATTTATATAGCGCTTTATTATAAGCTCCTTATCTCTAAAGCGCTCAGATATGGCCCGCTTGTAACAAGGGGGTCACACAGTTTTACCTGCCACCCACACACGAACCATACCTGCCTTTACTCCCCAGCCGCAAGGCATCACCGCCCTTTGGCTGGTACTCATTGCGCCTACCCACGAAG
>Ga0049105_1000218_pt1 | contig 16553 bp, 11 predicted proteins | sample WorMetvaBAHAMAS1_FD_61260 | JGI IMG/M metagenome (GOLD analysis project Ga0049105, IMG submission 61260) | Worm MetaG Olavius vacuus BAHAMAS.1 | ecosystem: Host-associated > Annelida > Digestive system > Unclassified | place: Germany: Marburg | collected 2013-04-09
CTGTTATATTTAATTAAATATCATTTGATCTGACTTGTTTTTTAACGAAAAATTCATCAATTTTGTAATAAACGAAATTAAACTGCTAAAATTTGAGGGGTCTTACTAGTAAAAATGATAAAATTTATACAAATATTCAGATAAATGGACCAAAATTGGTGTAAACATAGGAATATGTTTGGGCTATAGTCACGGTAATTTTCAATTAAATAGGTTCACCACAAGTGAAAATATCGGAAAAAGTTTTAGGGGGGCTACTTTTTTTTGACTCACACTGTATTTTCGTTCGTAGCGCCTCAGCCGTAACTCCTAGCGAAAAAAGTTTAATTAACACTAATAGGAAGTCCACTACGCGCTTTCCAATGAATCTAAAATGAACATCGTACGTTGCCCCTAAGTCCCCCAAAGGGTGACTGAGAAACGCGAAGTGTCAAAAAATTTGAACAATAAGCTGCGATAACTCCGAAACGGTATGATAGAGGATGTCACTAATCACTAATAGGAAGTCGCATAGAGGCTTTCGATTGATACCGTCCTCGATGACCTTGAATGATCCTGAACGGTGTAATAGCCCTTATTTTGCTTTTTTCACCGAATTCATTTGCTTTGCTGGCCAATTACGTTACAGTGGTTAAAGATATACCTATAATGTCCGCAAAATATTGTCTCCTAGTTTCGGTCTTCCACTTTTGGGTTTTGGCCAAAACTAACCCACCCTGCAGCGCGGTCTCTCTGCGATAGCTGAACTACTCGTACTGCTTTGTAAAACAGGCATGTGTGCGTGTGCGTGTGTGTGAACAACTTGCCCAGAGTTATTATATAAAAGTAGTACTGCCGGGCCGGGAGTCGAACCTCTCGATTGCGAGTCAGACGCTCTCGTCATTGCACTGCCGTGTTATGACACATTCATGTGGTCCATTGCGCGGCTAAATTCGCCATGTTTATTGTTGGCAATATAGCACTTGTTTGACAACAACAGTTATATGCATGTTTCGCTTCATTCTACTGCAGGTGTTGGCAACTGTTGCCAAATTTGTTAAATGTTTTCGAGTCATTCTCATTACGATACGTCGCCCTATAAATTGTCTTATTATTATTATTTTTGGCCCACCAGCACAAAGCCGGTAGCCGTGAATATTTAACTTAAGCAAAGTTATTATCATTATCATTATTATTTAATATATCGTAAGTGCTGTGCGGTGTACTAATTGTCATATCAATCGTGTATTTGTTCTCTGGTGAATGCACATGCTGATTTTGTGCATTTATTAGCTGTGGAAGCGCTATATCGCTGTAGAGTTGAGATGTATAACTTTCAGGGAGATCGCGGTCCTCAAGGTTATCCCGGGGAGCCAGGAATGCCTGGTCCCAGTGGATCACCGGTCAGTTAGCTGCTATGCTACAGAGATTTTCAGCTTTTTCTCAGTTTGTTACACTGTTATATCAATACGAACTACAGAAATGTTGACGACTGTTCTGTAGTTTCAATAGTTTGTTACAGTACTCTGTGTTGCTTTGCGTGATTACGTCTGATTAGTATCATGCGTAGAACGTGCAGATGTAGCCTACGCGGCACTACTGATAGAAAACATCAGCAAGTGCCAAGGCGAGTTATTCTAAGAACGGATTTTGTATGTCAGCATGTATACATGCCGCTAGCGTTAGAATTCATGAATAAATGATTATCGAATTTTAACCACCGAGAGGTTTAAACTGTAGAAATATCATAGTATGAATGTGACTTGGCTCAGCTGCTGTGGACGTGTCGTTTGCACTTAAACGATTGATTGATTGATTTACTGATTGTTAAACATGCAGACTGCAATGGATTAAGGGATGTACGAAAGTCTGAGTCACAGCTGAGTCGTATGAACATTGTATGTAACACTGTTTCAGGGTTTACCAGCCGTTACTGGCATTTATGGCACTAGTTCCTCGTTGCGTGGACCTCGTGGACTTCCTGGAGCGCCTGGAGTGTCCGGTATGAAGGGCGATCCAGGCCTGCCCGGGAAACCTGGACTCCACGGGGAGCCAGGTATGACGGGCTTGCCGGGACCTAAAGGAGACATTGGTCCAAAGGGAAAGAAAGGAGAACAGGGAATTCCGGGTTTACCAGGATCCGAGGGACTGCCCGGTTTGCCTGGCGATGCCGGTTTGCCAGGAAAGACAGTGAGTGGGATTAGATGATTACTGTGCGTTGATAATGCGTGTCTCAACGCTAGACCGGCAGCGCTCACGTTATCAAGCGTATCTTGGACAGTTAGTGACAATGGTAGCATCTCTTATCATTTCCGTTTTTGAACACCAGATATTGCAGTGAAATTCTGAATGGGTTATCTCGAATGTCACAGAGATATAGGACATAAAATCGCAATTTTTCGATCAACATATGACCACAGTATATCGGAAACGATACAGGATATAAAGAAAGTGTTATTTATTGTTTAAAATTTAAAATGTATTAATAATTTAAAATTAAATGTGCAGTAGCCGATACTGGAGCGGGGAGCGATAGCCAGTCGGTATTAGTATGCTACTGAGTGAAACTGGCTGTCCAAGATGGCTGGGTAAGAAACGGGCGCCGTTGACTGCGGAGACGTTCCACAGTCAACTGAAACTAGTTGAGGCAGCTGCGAGCATCTTCACTGATGCTGCTGCAGCTGAACGTCTTTGTTTGCGCGTTTGCAACTCGTGTGATGTTGCTACACGTGACTAGATGTTGCGATGCTGTCGTCCGACCGAGTTAATTAATTGCTGCATGATTGCTTCACGTGTCGTACTCTGTAAGTGTTATATTTGCGTTTATTTTTGCATATCGACTGGTATATTTTGTCTGCTAGAAGCTTTGCTACAATATGCAGTGATGTAGTCGAGGGGAGAATGCGGGGGGAACGCCGTTCCCCAAAATGCTATCAGAACAAGGGGTAACGGTTATACTGTACGAAATTTGGTAAGTTGATTCTGAGGAAAATCATTGAAATTGTTGCCATGTCATATAAAATGCAAAAAAATCAATTTCGGCTGCGGCTCCTTTTCAAACCCCAGTGGAGGAGCTTACAGCGCTCCCCCGACACCCCAGCTGGATTTAAGAGGCCTACTTTTAAAGGGAAATAAGGAAGGACGGGAAGGAAGGGCAAGGGAGGAAGGAGAGGGTAGGGCAAGGTAGGTGAGGGTAGGGGTAACGGAAGGGGAAGAGGACTTCGGAGCGTTCCGCAGTATCAAATTTGCAACTACACAACTGACAGTATGTGATAACACCTTACAAGACATTCTGATATATAAGTATTTATTTATTTATTTATTATGGCGAAGCTAATGGGGAGGGAGTTGAAGAGGTTCTAACTCCCCCACTTGTGTTTAGAACCAGTTGTAGGATTGGCACAATACCAACGAGAAAATTCTATCACAGCAGATGTACTGTTCACACTGGGGAGAGGCTACCCCAACCAAACTCCCACACTGAAACACCTGGCTGCGCCCCTGCAGAGTGCTGTTTTCGAATTTTCATAAAACTGTTTCGACTTCTGACCTAAAACCCGCTTCGCTACGCCCATGCAAGTTTCAAGTTTGTGTGTGGTTACTGGAAAGTAGCTTGCATGGAAATTAGATGGAACTGATTATTAAGTACAAAGTGTGGCAACAACGCCGATTTAATTGTGATGGCATGAGATGACCCAGCAAATACAGCAATATTGAAGGCTGATACATTCCGACATCGAAAATGAGACTTTTTCTGGAACACCAGAACAGCTTTTACTGGTTGCTCATTGTTGAACTGGCAGCACTATGCCTCGTATTGTATGCAGCGGGAATTGAATCCACCGCTTTAGCCACTCAGCAACGACTGTCACTGAAACTGTTAATAAAACTGTTGTCTGGCTTTTAATGGATCCGCTGTGTGTTGGACTGATGTGTACTCCGGTAGCAGTTGTCGTTATTGCTGTAAGCTTCATTATCATCATCATTAGCGTCATCAGTACCGCCATAATAGCCCTATTTCTGCCATAAAATAAAAGTTTATTCTGCTGTTAATTTTCGTAGATTTGATGAAGCGTATTCCCCCTCTCAGAAATGCAGCTGGAGAGCTCGAGAGTGGTATGCTGTGAAATATCATTCGATCTCGAAGCCCAAGCCACAAATGATTCTGAGCTTTCAGAAAATGTATTTCACGGCATTGGAACGGGTATTAAATATATAATAGTTACTAATATTCATTCGGTCAAACGTTCAGCGAGAGGGATCGAGGCTAAGCCTTCGGCCGCTATTACATGTACCAGTAGCGCTGGCTATGGAACCGTGTGTCATAGCGACAAACATTGTTGAGTTACTTTGTGATTATGTTATTCTTTCGCGTTTGGTGTGGTTTCCATTGACTATTCATCCGGTAACAACATGCGAAGAGCTGATAGTTGCAGAAAGATCTCGTTTCAGTGATGCTGCTAACGATATCAGTGTATCATGTAGGCCTAGCTGAAAAAGGGATACGTCGTGTTTTGCCTGCAATTATTGTTACTAATCGTACCTGTGTACCGCTGTTTATTTCAGGGTCCGAAAGGCGACAAGGGCGACCGCTACGTTCAGATGTCCGACAACAACAGTGTCGTAACGTTTGCTGAAGGTCCGCAAGGTTTACCGGGACCGCCTGGTCCAGCAGGTGTACTTGGCCCACCTGGCAGAAAGGTATAACCATTACTAATCGTTAATCATGATCATCATCGTCGTCATCAATGGACCTACCGGTATCACCTTCATACCGCGTGCTTTTATCTTCGGTCAGACGAAGTCCCTGAAAGCTATACGGGAATCTGTTTGCTGGACCGTCACTTCAATCACGACCAGGCGGTGGCACGGCCAAACCTGATATGACCTGTTTAGCTATTGCGGCGCCGTGATCTTTGCTTTGCCGCGATATTAACGTATACCGATATCATACTAAGCACATACAGTACCTGTACTGCATACATTGTTCTATCCAGATACACATCTTGTCAATCAGACAACAAAAAAGCGTATTGCCACAGATTACTGTGTAAGCACGGACACTGGAAATGACGGCAGTTTTGACCAGACACGAGCGAACTACTCGCGTGAATAACCAATTACAGTAAAATGGTGTTTCAATATTCGTTAAGTTACTTCGAAGTTCAAACCCTCTTAGTTCAACAAATTGCTTATAAAATAGGAAAAAGTTTTCACACGAGCACGATAAGAAACCAACAGATCATAGATCTTGGAGTGAAGTGAACTTACGTGAATCATCGCTTTTATTTAATAAAATACATTAATTTACTAATATGGGAAGTTACCGCAACCGCAGTGCAATTATTACCGCGCTCATTGAAAAGCGCGCAGTGGACTTCCTAGTAGTGTTAAGATTAGAATCAAGTATACTTGACCCTAACCTCCAAAGGGGGCTCTAAAACGCAAAGTGTCCAAAATTAAAAAAAAACAATCTGCGATAACTTCAAAACGGTACGAGATAGGATGTCAGTTACTATTAATCACTAATAGGAAGTCGCATACGGTCTTTCGATTGGTACCAACATCGGTGACCTTGAATGATCTTGAACGGCGTAATAGCCTTTATTTTGCTTTATTTTACCGAATTTGTTAGCTTTGCAGGCCTATTACGTCACAATGGTTGAAGATAGACCTATATTGTTTGCAGAATATCGTCTTCCACTTTTGGCCAAAACTGACCCACCCTGCTGCGCGGTGTCTCTGCGATAGCTGAGCTAATTGTTTTAATTCTTATAATTAATTTGTCTTGTACAGCAACTAAAGTCAGTAATAATACATTGTAGTGAACACCTGCTAAGTTATTGTAATGTAATTATAATTGTAATTGTAATGTGAATTTAACTGTAATTTGTTGGTTAGGTAGTCTTAAAACTACAGTTAATATTTGATTGTGACAGGGAGCGACAGGTCGACCTGGAGTACCTGGACTGAAAGCAGAGAAAGGAGAAAAGGGCAATGTAGGAAAACGTGGACGAGCAGTAAGAAACTATTTTGTACAATTAATAAAATTTCTGTTGTTTCCTTTTTGCAACTGTGAAAAATGTAGTTGTCTTAATCAGTCTTCATTGATTTTAATGATATCTTCGCTACTCTGTTCTCTTAGTTATTGATGAAATGCTGTTTGTTGCTACTTTTGTTTTTTTTGCTAATTTAGTTACGGACCTTATGTACTCTTATTATAAATTTATAGGACATAATCTCATTCATTGCAGTGACTGCTTACGGTGTAAAATGTGGAGTTGTTTGTTATTAAGGGACCGATTGGACAGAAAGGTGAGCGTGGTGCAGTTGGACCACCGGGAGCGTGGGGCGCACCTGGTCCGAAAGGTGACATGGGAGAGATTGGCTTACCTGGCCCAGAGGTAATTCTGAAACCTGCTGCTCTCGTGTATTCTGTTACGTGAATACCACGCGTATCGTCGCTCACTGCGTGCAGATCATTTCGTGAAGCAAACTGCACGTACTTCCACTTAGGTGGGCTTTTCAATGCCGTATTGTCAAGGTGATTGACAATAGATTACCGGTATACAGAAGCGTGCAGAGCGGCATCTTCGCAGTCGCAACAGCAAGTTGCACTCTTCTGATTCTGATTGGTTGAGCCGACGCCTCTCGTCGGCATTTCCGTAAAATTTACTGATTGTCTTGAATGTCAATCGTTGATGTAAATGTTATGCGTTCAAGAACTATGTTGTTGCTGTTGCTGTGTTCAAGCTTCCTGTTACGTAAAATCAACTTATACGATATTCAGTTATTAATTACGTTACCACCTTCTCCAGAACAAAAGCCGTCTATTGGGTGTCAATAACTCCGGTAGAATGATTGACTTAACAGATGCACTTTGTCCGTGACCACCCGATTTTTTGTGCTGTTTTCTAAACAGTTCCTTCTAGTTATTGAAACTCAGAGAAAATCTTTAAGTAAAAGTACGTTAGTGGACAGACAGAAGTGAAGTTAAAATGCCAATTTCTGACTGCTGTAATTCGCAAAATTTTATGTTTTGCGCCAGAATTTATGGCAAATTTCTGTCGATGGTTTCCGCCATGGTCTACGGACTTTTCTGCCATGGCGGAGTTTATTAGTGTAATTCACTTCCGTCGCATATTCTAATTTTATTTTGCATTTCATATCTTGAGAGTTTCCAGTCTGCATCATGTTCGTAGTACATTACGCCGTCAATATAGGAACGTACGAATTCAGTTAAGCATAAGCAAGTTAGACATGCCGTACAGTGATACTTGTTCATTGTCAGGGGAATGTTGGTTTGCCTGGACTTCCTGGCCTCGATGGCAGAGACGGTGAAACAGGACCGCGAGGGCTAATGGTAAGTGAAACGGCATCGTTATTCATAGTTCGCGATGGTTAAACAGGCCGCTGTACGAATCAAGAGCTGAAGTCGTACAGTTTACAAACATTGCTTCTTCGTAGAATTGTAGTCGTTAATTTATTCTTTAGTGTATGTTTGTATATACATTTGAATCTGATCACTTGTATTCTTTTAGCTGTGTCTATAAATACTGAGTTTTTGCAGACTTAAATCTGTTGTGTTAAGCACTTTAAAGCGAAGGTTGACCAGCGACAGTCGCAGTGCCGTCGCAAACCTGAATGAGCCCCCCCTCCCGAAAGGCAGCCAATTTTCCCGAAATTTTCTGACAACTTTTTTTAGTCGCACCCTCAACAACAACTCTTTTAAACGTTAATCTCCAGGAAATTCATGTATATGGGCCCTTTCACCTAGTCACCTAGTCTTTCTAATTTCACCCTTCCTTTGCACCGATATATAACGCATTTCACTACTTCTTTAGGACCCTTTCAGGGCCTTTTTACCCCCATGGGCCCCCGGTCGAGGGCCTGGGATGGTCTGCGCTGGCTCTAGACATTTGAATATTATTTCGTATTTTCTGTTTTTTGACGATTTACTTTTTCTTATTTCCTTAATTTTCTGTCTATTGCTTTCAGTACAACACTATACAGTACTACAGTGTATCTAGTAGGCCAGTACGATTTGCAGATATTTAATGTGTGTTCAAAAAACTGATGAGTAGAAGAAATCCGAGAGAGGCCGTGAAGTCAGTTTGGTGGAGTGTTTAAGGCTGGTAAGGAATTGAAGAACGTGTGAGTTTTTAGCATGAAGTATGTATACCACAGACCAGTACGTAAGATTTATGTGTGATGAACGTAAACTAGATCAGTTATGTTTACGCGTCATTTGTTGACTGCTGTTTCAGGGTTATCCAGGTATGAAAGGTGAGCTTGGTGATCCAGGTGCGCCAGGTAAAGACGGAATGATTGGTCCACCTGGTTTACCGGGACCACCGGTAAGTGTCGTTGGCTGACAGATTTATCATAATGAAATGTACATTTTGTAATAGAAGTTTCATATGTGCTTTTGTTGCGTCAAAACATCTCGTTTCATCTTGTTCGTTAAGGAAGGCAAAATAACTAGAATAGGTTCAGTAGCTAAGAGTCGTTCTAATAATATTATAGCACAAACACAAATCAACATTTAACAAAACACATACTTAGCTGTTAAGCAGTCTTTGGAGTAAGATAATAACCGATAATAACTGGGCTTCAAACTTGACAGTTTCTTTGTACACTGTGTCTCGAAAAAGTTTACCCTTTTTAGTGATTACTCGGTCAGTTATTGACTAATTTTGCTAATATTTGGTAATATTGCAGCTGAAAAAAATGCAACCAAATGACATATTCCTTTCATATAATATCCAGTTTGTGTCTGAATATTACAGAATAGAAAAACATGAGAACGTCAATGTTGTCGTTCGTTCGCGCAGTTTCTAGTCGACCGCTGATGTTTAGTCTTGCCAGTTTTAGCAACTTTTTTAACAAGTAGCTCAGTTATCGCAGAGACACCGCACTGCAGTGTGGGTCACTTTTAGCCAAAAGTGGGAGACGATATTCTGCAGACAACCATTATGACGTAATAGGCCGCAAAGCTGTCGAATTCGGTAAAATAAAGCAGAATAAGGACTATGACTATTTATTTATTTACAATGAAATCGTACATGAGTACACAAGAATACAAAGAAAAAAATGAACAAAAAATTGAACTACAAGATCATTTAAGGTCACCGATGTCGGTACCACTCGAAAGACCGTATGCGACTTCCTATTAGTGATTAATAGTAACTGACATCTTATTTCGTACCTTTTTGAAGTTATTGCAGATTGTTCTTTAAATTTTGGACACTTTGCGTTTTAGAGCCCCGTTTGGGGAGCTAAGGGTCAACGTATACTATTCATCTTAGGCTCATTGGAAAGCCCGTAGTTTACGTTCTAATAGTGTTAATTGAACTTTTTTGCTAGCTCTTACGGCTGAGGCGCTACGAGCAAAAATAGATTGAAAATCGGCGTTTTGCAAGAGGGTCCGGGCCAAATTTTCACATAGAAGGGGACGTCCCCCACCAATCATTTTCGCACGGCCAATGAATGACTTACAATTTGTCGCTGACAGTTTTCACGCAAAGAAACTTTGTAGCAGACTTTCTTCAAGCAAAGTGTGTTGGAAAACGACAGTTTTGCGTTTTTGATCCCCCTTCGGGGATTTCGGGGCAACGTACGATGTTCATCTTAGGCTCATTGGAAACGTGTAGTGTACTTCCTACTAGTGTTAATTGCACTTTTTTGCTAGGTGCTACCGCTGAGGCGCTACGAGCAAATGTCGACTGAAAATCGGCAATTTCGCTCCAGCCGGGGCCGGTTGACCCAAAATTTCAGGTAGAAGGGGTCGCCCCCACTAACCATTCTTCTTCTCACAAAACTAGGCTAAATGATCTTTTGTATGGTATGGTAGATCTTTCTTCTATTTTGTCATAATTCACGCGTTCGACAGACGGACGGACGGTTGTACATTCCATGCAACGCGGTAAAAACTGTCTGAAAAGCGGAATTATAATTTTGCGTCGTGGAATTGAGAGAAAAATGGGTGTCATTTTACGACATAAACTAATGAAGCATATCGAATAAGTGTCCGAACTGCCATGTGTCGGTTTGTTCCGAATTTTGTCAGCTATGTTTCTGTCAAATATCATTTGAATTGGTTTACAGTTCGTAAAATTATCGCAAAAAATAAAAAGAGTGAACTTTTTATTGAGACTCAGTATACAATACGCGTGTCTTTGTCAATGTCAGGGCGAACCTGGAGTGATTGAAGGTGTTGGAAGTGGCGATGGAGTAAGTATTTTGTCTTTAAAATGCACATTCAAAAGTTGGTTAAATACTGTGAAAGCTGGTTGTTTGCCTGTGGAGGCTGTGGCTTTGCGTTGTGACAGCTTTAATTACTTTGTTGACCGAGTCTACTGGTTAATTATTATTGTGCTATAGCAATATACAGCATGATACCAAAAATATGCACCGGCTCCAGACCACCCGGTATATTGTCTTTGTATTTTTTGATTTTACTGTGTTTATTATTGTACGTTCTACTGTAATGTCAGTGGCACATAATAGATCGCACGTCACAATCAAAAATATGTTGTACGCTTACTTACTGATGTGATATTGCAGCTACCTGGTCCTCCTGGCCCGCCTGGACCTATGGTAAGTTCAGTATTAACATCATCAGTAATTTACATTTAGTAGATTTACTGGCGTATTTCTGTGTTACCTCTACATTTTGGTACATTTAGCATCTGATATATGATAGTGACATGATACCCAGGGGTTTAACACGAATTCAAAAGATGACAGAAGCCAGCATACACGGGAATAAAAAAAAGTTATTAAGTAAAAAAACTAAACAAAAAACTGTGATTTGTCGTCGGAATCATCCATAATCAACCAATATCAAAGCAAAGCAAAGCAAAGGAAGTTTAGACGAAGGCGCAGACCGTAATCTCTATGCCCTCCAAACTACATGGAACATAATTTGTACAAAATGTACATTTTCCGTCTAAATTATTAATAAAGCTTCTATTTCCTATTCCGGTTAATTCAGCCTTGTAGTCATAAATGTGATCTTGATTGTTCCAGAACTTTTCTAGCTTATTCTTGAAGGAGTCGGTAGTACTAGCAGAGATGACAGATTCCGGCAAACTATTCCAAGAATTTATTGTTCGTAAACTAAAAATATTTACTTGAATCGTAATGACACAGGTCTGTGGTTGACTGTCTTTAAGTTATGCCCATGATTGTTTTGCAGTATGAACTCTCTTGTGACTGCTGATAATCAAAGTAAAATTTAAATCTTGCACAATAGGGTTTCTTGTTATTCAACTTGTCCTCTAAGTTTTACTGTTAATTTCTTTGCTGTCGTGATGTACAGCTATGTACTTAGAAGTGCTGTCTGTTTCAGGGACCGATGGGAATTCAGGGCGAAGGAGGAGTGAAGGTGTGTTGTAGTGGATTGTTTTGCTGTTAGGCTATATGTCTTTTTGTTATCACGTAGAATACAACATTATCAACTGCAAATTATTAGTTGCATATGTGTACTCATTGCAGCGTATTGGAGCCGACTAGTAGTTTTTTTCTCGCAAAATTGAAGGTGAAACAAAAATGCTGAACTGAATAATGAAATGTATATCGATAACGAAATTATATGACTATAGTCGTGATACAGATTTGGTTTCCTTCCGCTAGAATATTTTCATTGTGTCATTAAACGTCATGACAGCGATATACTGCGCCCACGATCTGTCGGTCACACGTTGACATATGTAGCCTAATAATAATAGTAATAATAATAATACTAGATGTAACCGGTGTTGTAGAAATGTTTCAGCTTTTCTGCTCGTCGCACGAGTTGAAATCATGTTGCAGCACTTGCGCTAACTAATGCGATTCTATATGAGCAATTCTATAGTCAGTTATTTCTTTGTGCATTTTGTGTCATTACAGGGCGAGCGTGGGTTCCAAGGTGAAAAGGGTGAAGTGGTGAGTATGGAAGAGTAACCGTATTAAGTCAGTTATGCGTTACATATTATGTTATGATTGTAATTCATTTGACGCCGTCTTTGTTCACCCTGGAATGCAGAATGTATATGTCAACGTGCAAATTGCTTTTCAGGGACCGAAAGGCTTGCGAGGGGAACAAGGTCCGATGGGGTTGCCGGTAAGTCCATGCATACTCATTTACTGTATTGCACAGATGGTACAGTGAATTTCACCTACTATATGCTGCACCATTCTTAGTATGCACCGGGACATATAGCTTGAATGTCCTTAATACTACTGCATATCGGTAACAGCAAGTGTGTGATTTTTTGCTTTTTTAACAGTTAAATGCTTTCTAATGGTATGACGCTAACATAGCCTACTGCATCGGCTTTTCATTCACGTTGCAACTGTTAGACTTTCATTGGCGTGAAATTTTTATCATTCTTAAAACACGTAACATTGCTAATCGTTTCTGCACTGCAGTTAATATTAGGGCCTACGAATAACTGAAAGAACCTCGGCACTTAACGTAACGTAGTTTATCATTCATATCAGACATTTTTTCTATTTCAGCTTTGAATGATGTCTAACTTAGCTGACTATCAGGGGCGGATCCAGGATTATGGCAACACTACTGCCAGGCGTTTCCGAACGTCGCTTTTTGGGGACAATAGTGGTTACATGAGAGGGTTAATCGGGCTTTAGCCCCCAACAGTGGCTATAGCCCCCAGCAAAATGAAGCTGTGTGATGGGGATAAATGACAACTTGCAAGACCGTAACCAGAAATTCATTTGGGTGTGTTTTCTCCCCGCCCGCTCTCTTTTTTCTCGCTTCCATTTTCCCATCCTTTCTTTTTCCTCTCCCTTTCCCTTAGTCGCAGAGCGGTCCCTTAAATCTAGCCGGGGGTCTGGGAGTGTTGTAAGCATCAGTGTGATCCGAGACGGAACCCCGGCCGAAAACGCATTTTCTTGATGTCTTTAGAGCTGTTGGAACTGGTCTGATGGTTGTAAAGATCGTTTTATTTTTGTTGAACAAAATCGGAAAATTGCAGCATTCTACTTGATTTCGTGGGTGGGGTGGGCGTTGGGGGTGTTTTAACGCCAAAAGCACCTCTTCCCTAGTTACGGCTCTGACAACTTGTCATAAAATGTGTTGTATTCCACAGTTAGCAGTGGCACCCAGTTTTCTCGTCCTGGAACTACTGCTTGGGAACTTTCTGTATAGAGTCAGTCAATCCAGCACAACTTGACGGTTGACCTATGAAGCTTAATGGGCGTAATCAATACACAGACAGTGTATGTACAACTCCAATGACAGCTACTGGCTTAACTCTTGAAAATCACAAGAAGAAACGGTAATAAAAATTTAAAAAACACACCTGCCGGTTGTTCACCCCAGTGGATCCGCCCTCGCTGACTAACTGCTGCACAATGACTTCTGTTGTTCTGTTGCACTGCACTGCTGCACTGTTCAGGGAGTCGCCGGACTTGTAGGAAAGCCTGGGGAACCAGGCCGGCCTGGAATACAGGTTTGTCTGGTTAGACGTTTCATGTAGTATTCCGTGCTTCAAATAGTTAGCAGTTTTGTTATCAAGTAGTTGTTGTGATTGTTGTAGTCATCCTCGTCAATTAGCTAGTTGCCTAATTAATGCACAGCTCCTTCCGGGACACCACCCTGCCGCAGACGACAATTCCTTGATTGGCTGCACAGGCCACGACCTGACAGCTGATTGATCGCTAGCCAGTTACCATTTCGTTGACAGCCTATGCCCTTTTCACTGCATGTTTGAGTGCGTTCTTTTATTGAACCAGATGTTTTGAAAACAATGTACCGTTCGACAATACCACTCCGATTTATCTGATAAATCTGCTCTGGAAATTATGGTTAGGATTTAGGTTAGACTCAGAGTTGCACCATTTTAGCATTTTTAACGGAGAATAAGGAAAGTGAGCACCTCATTTTCCGCGAATTTCACGGACGGCAACAGAACGCACCCACACAATGAAAATTACATATTCTAGGAGTGCCCGTGCATAAATCATAGACATGGCATAAATTAGGCAACTAGCTAATATCAGTGGCTTTTGTTAAAGTCGTCATTTCATAGCGTCAGCTGATGGATGATCATCATAATTGTCATCATTTATTCGCCATTACTTGCGAATAACAAATGCAAATAATTTTGTACAAATAACGCGAGACCAACCAGGCAGCGATAGACTGCAATTAGGCCTACAGCTTTCGTAGTATACGATATGCTGACTGTTTTTTTGCGAAAATAAATAAAATATCTCGCTGTCACTTTATAGCGCTAATTAATGGCTGATCACTGACGAATGTTTTTAAATAAACAAACCGTATCGCTGTATCTGTTCTGGGGTATAACACAGGATGGGCCACCTAAATTAATCTCATTAAATGTTGATGATTTGATATTGCTTTGGGCCTTCGGGGTGTATATTTTGGCCCACGTTGTAGTATGTCCACGCTGTGAAGTTCTTAATTTTTAATGTTTGTGTGCGTAGGGTCCAACGGGTCCTCTTGGTCCAAAAGGAGAGAAGGGTGACATGGGCGAAGTTGGCGATCAAGGTCCAATGGTAATGCAGTAGATTTGTTTACAAATCTTACCCTAATAGTAGGCTAACATTGATTAACTGTAAGCTAATTTTGTCACAGTTGTAACTTTATATCGTTAATAGTTATAACGAAATGTTGCTATTTGAGGATGTGTGACACTGAGTACTGTAGTTCTGTGTTTTCTGTCTAGCATGTCTGTTCCTTTTTGGCACAATTAAAGTAGGTTGAATGTTGACGTTACTAATTGATTTTTGGGTTGTGTTTTTAGGGAATTCCTGGACCAATGGTTCGTATTGCATCTTGTGTTGTAAATTTAAATTTTAAAGACTGTTTATATCTATAAAGTGATGTTAGGTTATTTTTTTCTGTATTTTAAGGTGTTAAGAGTCGGTTACATATAATGCATGAACTTCACTCAGAAGTTAGTAACACTTGACTTCGAGTACCATCAAAAGCTTGGGAGTAAAACGCAGTTTCCACCCTTACGCACGCAACGTACGCAACGTACGCAACGCGATGACAAGCACGCGGTTGAAATATTTGACAATAGTATTCAAGTATGAATCTTTTCCTGTTACGAAAAAGGCGTCGATGCATTAAAAGAAATCATCGTTTTTGGATAAGAGACATGTTTCGTGAGCGTATCAAACAGAAAGGTGAATTTATTTTTTTCCTTGAGATGTACGACCACGACCACGAGACGTTTCATCATTACTTCCGCATGATCCCTTCTAAGTTTTATTTTCTGCTCAGTAAAGTCGGCATCTGTTGTCCTCACATTTCTTCAATCGGCAGACTGTTGTATAATAAACACGGAAATTGTCTAAAACTGTCAGTTTGTTGCATGTCAACTTATTGAAAGCTAAAAAGGCTAAAAGCTAAAGCCAGTGATTCTTATATAGCGCGTCTTACAGGGACGAAACCTGACCAGCCGCGCTTTACAATCATCGGAAGTGGCAGTTGATCGGCAAGAGCCAATGGCACTGCAGCGATAAATGCGGCCGTCCATTGTACGCACTAGGGAACAACTGGACCCGCCACAGCAGCTAGCAAACACACCACCACCTCAATCAACCACACCAGGCATTCACCCCGTAAGCATTCACCAGATGGCGCCACCAAAGCGGACATCCGATTGCAGTCAATTTATCGACCCCGAAAGGATGAAAAGCTGAGTTGGCCTAGTTGGCTGACCTGCAGCGGACGATCGATTTACCCATATAACCGATCACTCGTCAGATGCAGGTCGAGCGCAGGACAGGGAAAGTTTGGCGACCAAAGACCGACGTTCGAGTGACTAGATGGTGAACGCCGCCGACATATCACGTGATAAATTCCAGTCATTGGCCACTTCTGGCGTTGCTTACGTCAAATTACAACATGTTCTGTTTCTTTTTTTTGCGAGGTGTGTTTTCAACCTAGCGTTGCGTGCGTTGCTTAAGATTTTAGGCATACGCAAGCACTTTTCCTTGCGTTGCATTGCGTACGTTGTGTGCGGTGCGTTGCGTACGTAAGGCTGGAAACCGGGCGATTCACTGGCTCCGTATCCGTGGTCTCACAGTGTAAGCTGATGTCTGGATGAGGGCTACAGAAACGGAGATCAGTGCCATCACCCTATGGGCCCAGTGGCTCGGAGAAAGGACTTAACTTTAAGTATCTCCTAAAACTCCGCTGAACTTATTTCGGTGTAATCTACTCGACACATAAAATGGAACAAGGAAACATAAAATGCTGCATGTATAGGTACATAATGACGAGTGTTTTATGAAGTTCAATTACCAGACATCTATTTTGACGCATACGATCGAAACTCTTCAGAACTACGGGGTGGTCCAAAAAGCGGACACCATACTGTTTCTCGGGTGTCCGCTTTTTTGGACCACCCTGTATTTTGCAGGCAAACGAATACATAGGGTGCGATGACATCACTAAATTCGACTCTGTCAGTGGCAGCCATATTGTAGGGCACGTTTATACACACTGAACCATAAAAAAACGTGACATTTTATTTTTGACTATAACTTTGGCTAATCTTAACCGATTTTTATAGTTTTTATATCAT
>Ga0049105_1000219_pt1 | contig 16524 bp, 8 predicted proteins | sample WorMetvaBAHAMAS1_FD_61260 | JGI IMG/M metagenome (GOLD analysis project Ga0049105, IMG submission 61260) | Worm MetaG Olavius vacuus BAHAMAS.1 | ecosystem: Host-associated > Annelida > Digestive system > Unclassified | place: Germany: Marburg | collected 2013-04-09
CCCAAGTAGGGTAGCGTCACAAGGCTGAACACGGGTAAATGATCGAAGTAAAGGATCATCCACAGCAAAGTCAGAGTGGCAAACAAGCTATTATTATTATTATTATTATTAATTTTGAAAACTGTTAACCAAAAACTAGTAAACAGTATATGGAAAGTGTAAAATATTAAGGAAATTAACCTAACTTGTAAACGAAGATAAATTAATACTGCTAAAAGAATACAAATAACTCAACACGTAGTTAACTTCATCCACTACCACATCATTAATTATTAGTTTACTATAGTACTCAACACGGTAAATTTGTCATTAAAATGTCATTATTAATTGCTAGACACCAGACTATGTCATGCAAAAAACTGACAGCTCATTGCAACATTCCAATATACATTAATGATCAGAACAGTCAACAAGATCAAATGACATATCACAAGGTATTTACAGAGCAAGAGAACAATGGGCGAGACTGTCGTTCACATGATACAACAAAAAGAAATGCACACATTCTAGACTAAATGTGCAAACAACTATGAGCTGTTGTTCACAGCATAAGTGAAACATGCACATCAGCATAACTAATTTCACTATGACTTGGTGAAATGGCAACAACACAAACAAACCTATAGTATCTTCTATTAAACATTTCAAACATAATTGCTACATTCAGCTACTGACCAGAAACATTCCAATACGCAACATCTTGCATCATATATCATATGAGCTACAGTGGAAACCTTATACCAGAATGACAGGGTTTTCCCACCACCCTTACATTCTGCACTCATAGGCTCTTAACCTTTAACCCGTGAAATTAACTTACATTTTGAAACTACACTTTTAAAGATGGTCGTTTTTTGGCCCATCCTATACATATTGACTCGTACTAGCTTGAATCTAGTACGAATCAAATCAATATGAATAGGGTGGGCCAAAATACGACCATCTTTAAAAGTGTAGTTTCCTGTATATAATGATGTAGGAAGGCGTTCAATACATAAAATTGTTCAGCTCTTTATCGGGAGTAACACGAGTAAGACTGATATTCTGAATATCGCCATATTTAAATATTCTTTGCATAAGATAGGAGAAACGATACTACATCGAAAATACCAATTAGGCTTACTTTAAGCATGACGTTCAACTGTTGCACACAGTTCCTCAAAATTGACAATCATCATCAGAAGGTCGACAGCAATTCAAAATGTTTACTGTACCAGTACCCTAAACACCATTGCCGCTATTCTTAGCAGTCGGTCTGGCACCCCTTCTATTGCGTCTGACTTATTTGACCCAGCAGTGTAACAGGATATGCTTCGTATGATCAACGTCTCGGAAGTCTTGACGATACAATTTTTATCGCAAAGCTCTACAGAGCTTGGAATTGACCAGATTGAGGCCCTAACTAATAATTGGCTAGTTTTTCTTGCTTCCATGAACGCCACTGCACGGGAAACAGGTGACATGTGTACGGTGAATTGTCGTTTGAAGCACAGTATCATTTCACTGCACTTGTGCAAAGAATCTCTAACTGCGGTAAAAGTAAAAACACTGTTCTTACTCTTGATAAAGTACTGAACGTTTTGATATGTGGATCACTCGGCTTCGATAAAATCAAATACGTTGGAGTCTTGGAGAACACGTAAAATGGCCGTAAGGTGCGAACAGTGAATAACGGGTGAATAGTCATTTTATGTAGTACAGTTTTACCACACTACTGCAAAGAAAATTTAACTGTGACAAAATGCAAGAAAAGTCTTACTCCAGATAACGTACTGAACAGTTTGGTATATCGATCACCTTTCTGCATCATCGCACATACGAGTTACAAACTGTCCAAAATAGTCTGGTTTGTTGGCCCACCCTGTATGTACAGATAGGTAAATAGGTTTAAAGTTATCATGTTTGTGTATATATATACATACACAGGCAAAAGCTGAAAAGTACTTTCCTTCTATGTGCGCAGTGACAATCATGCACAGTCACATACTGCTATACTGGTGAACATGACAGTTATTGCTATTACCAGCTTACCCCAACTGTTAAGCGGTACAAAATAAATGGCTGATACAAGAGTAGAGACATATTTCACACATGTAGACTTAATAAAACAATTTTAGACGGTAATGACAACCTGGAGTTATATTCACTAATGCTAAAATCAAGATTAAGCCACAATGTGACTGTGATCGTAAAATGTGGCACTAGTTTTCAACTAGCTCTAGCAAATTTTAATAGGCTTAAATAATGTCTTCAACTTCTTTAACTATCACAAACTTTCCACATACTTATTCACATCAGCTTAAATGTATGTGCATGTACATACACACATTATCTGGCAAAACCGGAAAACAAATAAAACAACGGCAGGGGCGTAGGCAGGGGGTGATGGGGGTGTCAAAACACCCCCTCAGCTGAGGTCTAGTGCTAAACTGTGATCGATCTACTGTAAAAATTGCACTTCAGAATACTCAGAATGACTGCTACCAGCTAACAGCTCTAGAGTGCACCAAATTCGATTTTGGCCGGAGCTTTGCCCCGGACCCTGCTGGGGGCGCTTATAGCTGGTTTAGGGGCCTACTTCTAAGGGGAGGGGAGGGAAAGGGACGGGAAAGGAGGGGAGGGGATGGAGGGGAAACGGTAGGGGAGGGACAGGGAACGGGGAATGGGAGGGGTAGGGATGCCAGGGAAAGGGGAGGGAAAGGGAGGAAGGAGAGGAGGGGGAGGGAAGAAAAGTAAGAACACCCCCTCCGTCAATTCCTGCCTACGCCCCTGAAACAACGTGAATTATACACTTTAACTGCAGCATAAACGAGATGTAGTTAGCAACATGTACACAGTGGGGCAAAAACTGCACCATTTTATTTTCGCATTATCTTTGTCAAAACTTTTTATATTGAAATAATGATTGGTGTATATATACTTTAACGAATTTGCAACAAAACGACATTAAAATCGTCAGTTTCTCCTTAAAAATTTCTTTATAGTGTCTGTTGAAATGCAGCATACCGTATGTGCACGTGTTTATTACCGTTATGTAAGCTTCAACGTTATAATTATTGTCTCGAACATTTAAATAAAACATCATATAAAGTGAAAAAGTATGGACCAACAGTGCAATAGTAGAACATTACGTGGCTCGTTACCGATCATATTTGGCATTTTTAAGCAGACAGGGCGCCACACGTTGCGTGCTACAAAATCCAGCATCTCACAACAGCTCGTTGGTTGTTTGTTTGTGCACAGTGCACTAGCATGCTGGGTGGTTAACTTAAAACACAGCTTCCTAGGCAAATAATACAAACTAACCAACTTTCAACCTTTCTCTAGAAATATTCTTTAATTAGTTCTCTAGCATTTTATACCTGTAAAGTTTTTCTGTAGCAAAATTTTTATATTTTTGACTTAACATCATGACAAATGAGTGATCCATATGCATTTTCATTTGAAGTGAACTAACAAGTGAATTTAAACAAATGGTTCCCGTTTTTTAATTTTATAAAAAATATGAAATATACAGGTGATAGAAAATTTACTGAAGTTATGTTGTTATCAAAACTGAACGCGGTTTGACCCAAGTTATGCTCCACATAGCAGTACAATAGCTGTATTGTTTCACTGAACTTGTGCAAAGAATACTTAAATTTGCCGACATGCATAAGAGTAGTTTCTGAGCAAAAATGAAACAACTTGATATATGCAATGCTTTTCTGTCATCACATACCTGAGTTACAAACTTTTAAAACTGTTTTGGCTCACCATCTACATACTGTGTCACTCGTTAAAAAATACCTCACTTTTCATTTTTTTCAACTGTCATTTGTCCACAGACTTTGATACGATGGTGTTCAAAATACTGAGACTTTTAGATACTGACTCCTTCTACAATTACTGTCTGATTATGGTTGTGTTAATAAAAAAGGAAATACTGTATTTCGCATATGACAGCATTTTCATTTTCTCCAGGAAACTGCAGGTGGCTTTGAAAAGAGCTGGCTTGCGGATGCTAGCAAGTGCTCAAAATGACACAAATCTGCCTTCACACATGCTCATAGTATCCCTTCTACTGACATAAATAGTTAATCAAAATCTTCCCTTCTTCCTTACATATGTCACTGCACTGGCGCGTGCAATGACGAAGTTCTGATATTGCAAAATCATTACGAAATTAAACAGATGGAACTGTCAATAGAAATTGTATGTGCAATCAATAGCCGACTGCTATAGTATATTCAAAAATTGTTAGAAACTTTTGTAGTATGTCTGTGTTATTGACAAATACACAGTGTGTGTAACTAGGATGATGATATACTAGGATGGGCAATAACAAAGAACTCACACCCTCTTTTGATGACGTGGAGAAGGCTGTCAAGTCGACAAAATAGCGGGGCAAGATGCAACCTCGAGCAGCATTGCTCAAACTTGGTTAAATATGGCAACATAGACACTACAAAGAATCATTATTTGTGCAAATGGCTAAAAGAGAGACAGTTGAAGGTTGAATAAGGCTTAACATCCCACCAAACACATTATAGGTCATATCGGGGACGAGTTTTTATGAGTCAAATGACGCAACCAACAGTGTCAAAGCACTTAAGAAAGGATTAGGCTTCACTCCCACCAGGTCCACCTCACCCTGTTACATGCAGGGCCTATGCAGTATGAAAAAACACGAAATACAAACACATAAACACAAAAAATCTATGCACAGTGAAATGGGCCCAGTGTAACAACCCAATACAGAGAACTGTAAGAACTGCTCATCTAAGTGTGCTTATGACTGTGCACAACTTCAGTACACAATACAACACGAAAGAGTTCTGATAATCTTCCCTTTTACCTTCAGACAACCACCATAGATCAGATGTTGTCTATTGGAGGAGAATGGGAGTGTAAGAGGGGACCCTGCCATGTCACTACTCTTTGTCAAAAATGTGACCTAACAGTGTTTATACAATTTCTTTACTTCACAAGACAGTAAGTAAACAGCCTAAGTAAGAATATATATACACAGGGGCTTACAGCACCTAAAAGCAAAAAAGTCACTACGTACGGCAGCCTCAATCGAACAAACGCGTCTAGACGTTTTAAGCTAACTCCACCAAATGCAATATATTCCACATGTGAGGATTAGAAACATCACATGACTAGTCACTGTCATGATACATGTGATGTGTCAGATAAACGTAATCGGCAGCAGGCTCCAGCTGGCATTCACGTGAGAGTGCCTTGTCTTGAACATGAGCGTGTCAAGCTTGAATTTGACTCTGCATTGGACAGACAACCCGGTATATTCCCTCAGAATGGGTGTGATGTGTTCGTGGCAACAGGTGTGGGATCAGCTGGGCTGCTGCATTCTGTACTGACTGCCACTGTTGACATAATATCAGCGAGCTGTAAAGTGCCAAGGTAGACTACCTCGGTGACTGGTTGGTTAAGTCATTGCCAGAGCTAGCAAATCACTGAAAAATCTTGCAGTACCACATAGACATTTCACTTATACAGTCCCCTATGCTCATCAAGGAGTATAGTACGCTGACGGCTGACCTACGAATAACGTTCCTCACAACTGCTACATCAACTTACACACAAACAAAACAACAAGTTAAACTGCGTCATAGCTCTCAAGGTCAAAGTCAAGGTCAAAATATGCCCATTTTTATCTGATTTATGGGACCAACTAAGGTAACTAGCATGTAAAATTGCATTAAAATCTGAGTCGTAGTTTTCAAGATATAGGCAATTTCTTATCCAAAAGATATGAAAATAGCTCTCACAATCAACGATGATTCGATTGTAAAATGACACTGAACTCTAACCACTTGTAGGGTTCACCACAAAACATACCCATGGCAACTTACATGAATTTCTGATCAGTTGTGTTTCATTTTTGTGTGTGTGTGGACACATACACACACGCACACACGGACAGCTGCTGCCAAAAACAATATCCGCTTTGCCAGCAAGGCTAGGACATTGGCAATAATACAAAGAAATGGCAAATATGTGTGCAACGGCAACTAAGATGAAAGTGATACCATTTACAGCAATAACAGTCTAAGAAAACAGAAAAGTAAAACAGAAGCATCATTGAAATGTATGTATACAAAGTATACAATATCGACCTTTACAGTGAGTTAAGCACCAAGCAAACAGTCCCAAGCAAACAACTAGCATGTCAGCAACAATGTCCTCAGAATTACTGTGACTACCATAGCAAAACAATGTTGTTACTATGATAAAACATCAAACTGCATTCTAATGACACCACTACAAAACACTGTCATCCATCTTTATTCAATCACATTGCAGACCCATGGCAATCAAAATCCATAGTGTTTGTGGTAACATTTCTGTCAGCACTTCACAGAATGTTGAATGTTGCTTACTCCAGTGCCTAGTGACTGTTGCTTTTATAAATGTACTTACTTCATTATTTAGCTATCAAAGTGGCATTTGACTTTGATGATAATCTTGATTTATGGAAAGCACTTCAATATAAAGATCTTCTTATAACTGATTTCAGCCATCTTCCAAAATACTGTTGCACGTGGATGAGATGAAGTCCACTGTCACTGCACATCCATGTGACATGACATTTGCTGTTATCAACTAGAGGCTGCAGCATGTCCACACACTAGCATGTTGTCTGTCACACGACAGACAACAGTGCAGCAGCATACTGAGTATCTCTTCAGTTTCAGCAATGTACATCCTCCCTTGCTTCTCACAATTTTGTGCACAGAAACTAAACAGTGGCAGTATCATCACTTATGCTGTCAATATAAACTGCCAGCAGACTGACAAGGTTGTTCTGGATATCAAATATGGCTGCTGCCTTTTCAAATGTTCACATGTAAGGTGACTGCATGATTGATCTATGTCACCTTGGTTTCGCTCATCTAATCTGCTGATCATTCAGAATACATTACAGATTCATGCCTTAGACCTGTGTAGGTGGAAACACTAGCAAAGATTTTACACATGCAGGTACTTCAGCGAAGTGAGTCGGTTAAGTGAGTGAGCAGAGTTTAATGTCACACTTATCACAAATTGGTCAGTAGAGAGAGGAGTTAACTCAAGTCTAGATTAGACACTTGCACATAATGTTGTCAGCATAAATGCATTTTACGTGACCGTGCGGTTGGAAGATCATTGATATCGGCAATAAAAGGTCTTGAGGACAGTAGTTAGCTGTGAGGTCCTGGACCAGGTGTGTCAAGACAGTATGGTTCACCAACCAATGTAAACATCATTCTGGTGATCAGTCTGAACTGAAGTTACACAGTGGCCCCGGCCAGCTACAACAAATCTAAAATGACAAAGTTACATGGACGATAACACTATCACAGAGTTTTTCAAACTACACTGTGTCTCAATAAAAAGTTCACCCTTTTTATTTTTGTGTTAACTTTCCGAACTTCAAACCAATTCAAATAATATTTGGTAGAAACATAGCTGAGAAAATTTGGAACAAACTGACACATGGCAATTTTGACACTTATTCGTTATGCGTCGCTAGTTTACATCGTAAAATGACACTAATTTGTCTCTCAATTCCATAACGTAGTAATTCTAATGTCACATTTCAGACAGTTTGCGATGATGATACTGTCACAGAAGTTGTTTTCTTCAGTCTGTGACTGTGAATCATTATAAGTGTCATTAATTTCATGTGATGAATGATGGGCCCGCTTCTTTGGCTAATTTATTTAATTACTTATTTTGCTACTGAAAGTGAGTTGTGTGGTAGCAGACTACAGTTTGGTGTCAGTGGTTTGGTGTAAGCATGGGTTTCAGCGATGAAGATTGAATTTTTATGAAAATTTGTATGTTATTAAAGGTTGTGTAGCAAAAAATCTTTTTATGGAATTTCCAAATACATGTTGGGGACTACAGGGACTAAACAAACTTTTGAAAATGCTGCGAGAAACTGGCATGACGGCTAGATGAAGGCGGCATCATTGAAAGCATACGGAATTTCTCCTGTTTTTCTATTCTGTAATGTTCATACAGAAACTGGATATCACAAAAATGGAATATTTTATTTGCTTCCAAATTTTCTCAGCTGCAATAATACTAAATACAAATGTAAAAATCCTTCTGTTTTATAACAATGTGTAAGTCCCATCGTTAATGACACATCTAAAATGGCAAAAATTAATTTCATCAACACAGATTGGTAGATATAATACGCAGTTCTATTATATTCACGGCCCGAGTTGATGAAATTAATTTAGATGTGTCATTAATGATGGACCTTACACGTTGTTATAAAACAGCGTTTATTTTAGGCATCTGTAGGGGGAATATTCCCCCCCCCCAAAAGTCTTATATCCCCCAAAAACCCAGTAAGTTTTTTATGAGACACATATTTGTCCTATGAGAGGTTGTGTTATATGTATTTCTGCATTACAACTTTATGTATCGGTACTGGCTAATAATAATTTTAATTAATTAGATAACAGCTAATGCTAATACTAATTAATTAGATACATTTTCAACTAATTCTGATTCTAATTAATTAGAACCTTGTTGAATTCTGTACTTTTCATTGTCTTTCTGAATGACTACAAAATCGTTTGAAATTAATCGATTAATCAAAGTAAATTTTTGGAGACAAATCGCTTAAAATGTAACTAGAACGAGCCATAATAAGAAACAATGTGCGATACCGACACGGACTGCCTGAGTTTGCTGAAAACAGCTAATGTGTCTCAATTTTATGTTCGTCTCACTTGTAATTAGTTTTGCAGGAAGACTTCGCATCGGGCAAAAGTCAGGTAATTGTGCAGCAAAAAGCTTTCAGCTCCTATATCCCCTCGCCACCCTACTGGGGCACAGCCCCCAGGCCCCCACTTCTAGCAGGCTTTGCCCCAGACCCCCTCACAGGGGCTCTGCCCCTGGACCCCATGGGGCCCAACCTCAGACCCTCAGAATTAGCTCCCCCATGGGGAGAAGCCCCCACTGTACCAATTAGAACCAAAATTTGCATGGTGGGTAGTCTCCCAAACGTAATGACGTGTGCAAAGTTTCAAGTTGACATTTTTAGAGGTTACGATTTTACAGGGGGTCAAATTTACCATTTTCCTATTGACTTTTGCATGGGCCTAACAACAGTGCAGCGGTAGCAATGCCTGTGATTATTACAGGATGCTCAGCTATCGCAGAGAGACTGCGCTGCAGGGTGCATTATAGTTTTCGCCAAAAGTAGAAGACTGGAACTGGGAGACAATATTTTACGGACATTATAGGTCTATCTTTAACCACTGTGATATAATCGGCCTGAAAATCTGTCGAATTCGGTGAAAAAATGCAAAATAAGGGCTATTACGGCGTTCAAGGTCATTCAAGGTCATCGAGGTCGGTATCAATGGAAAGCCTATATGCGATTTCCTATTAATGATTAATAGTAACTGACATCCTATCTGATACGATTTCGCAGTTGCTGCAGCTTATTGTTTAAATTTTGGACACTTTGCATTTTTGAGCCACCCTCTGGGGGGCTTAGGGACAACATACGATGTTCACCTCGGGCTCACTGGAAAGCGCGTAGTAAACTTCCTGTTAATGTCAATTGAAGTTTTTTTGCTAGGTGTTACGGCTGAGTCGCTGAGAGCGAAGAGATCGAAAGTCGGCGATTTCGCTCCAACACGGTCACTTTGATCCAAAATTTCAGGTAGAAGGGGTCGCCCCATCAATTATTTTTGCACGGTTAGTTAGGCCAATGAATGCCTTACAACTTTGCCGCTGACAGTTTTCACACAAAAAAACTTTGTAGCAGACTTTCTTCAAGTGAAGTGCGATTTTAGAAGGAAATCGGCCGTTTTGCGTTTTTGAGACCCTCTTTGGGGGACTTAAAGGCGACGTACGACGATCATCTTAGGCTCATTGGAAAGCGTGTACTAGTGTACTTCCTATTAGTGTTAACTGAACTTTTTTCGCTAGGTGTTACGGCTGAGGAGCTACGGGCGAATATCTGTTGAAAATCGGCGATTTCGCTCCAACAGGAGCCAGTTGACCCAAAATTTGAGGTAGAAGGGGTAGCCCCCACCAACCATTATTGTTCTCAGAAAACTAGGATAAATGATCTTTCGTATGGTCAATCAATCAATCAATCAAGCGTAATATTTAGAGTGGCCTAAATAGAAACTCCATTTCAAGGACCACTATAAGCATAAGGAACAGTCAGGCAGCATTGTAGCAGGTATAAAAATCTGAACAGATCTTCCTTCCATTTCGTCACAACTGACGCGTTTGACAGACGGATGGACAGACGGACAGCTTTCTCATCACTAGACCGCGTCTGCATTCCATGCAGCACGGTAATAATTGGTCAGCATTTGACCAAGTAATGATAAAAATAAAAAAGGTTAACTTCTTTGAGACAAGGTGTATAAACTATTATTTACTGCAGTATCTGCAATAATGTCACCTTTTTAATACTGTAAAAACTTAATGTTTAGCAGCGAATCTATAGTAAATAGTGCATACAACACATTCGCAGGAGACTGAGAAATCTGATATTGGAATATGGGACACAGTTTTTAGCGAACGTGAATTCACGTTCACGTTCGCTATATGTCGTTGTGCGTCCATCTATCGTCTGTCTGTCTGTAACGTTCATGCACCTAGACTGGTAAGCCACAAATTTAAGCCGGCTAGCCAGCTGCAATTTTGCAGCCAGCTGGAAAAATCCAGCTTAGCCGGATTTAAGCCAGACGAAAAAATCCAGCTTAGCCGAGGGAAAAATCCGGCTTAATTTCGGCTTATCTGTTAACTTATTAGCAACATACAACTCAACTAACAGACAGAAGTCCAGGGAACTGAGAGTGACTGACAGTTGATACTAGTGTTGCATGATTACAGCAAGTAATGTACCACGCATCCACATTTACAAATCCGACACAAAAAAAATACAGTATTTACATTACTCCTGACATGTCCATGTTAAATTTCACTGTTGTGTGGTATCATGGTATGCAGTGTTGGGAGTAATTATATTACTAGTAATTAAATTACTAATTTAATTACTTGTGTAGTAATTTGTAATTGTAATTTAATTACTTAAAACAGACAGTAATTGTACTTATACTGAAATTACTTTTTGTATTGTAATTGTCACTGCAATATATTCTAAATTACTAATTACTTTGTATCTAAACAACTAAGTTATAACCCAACAACTTTTACTACTGTAGGCCAACTCTAAGTAATGTAACAGCGATGGATGGATGGATTGACTGATTAAACGAACAATGAATGACAAGTAGTACTACAACAATTTTGGATTAAGTTCACTAACGGATTCAACATGATTATACGTATTGGTGCTGCATTATGGCTTTTCGTGGTTGTAATTAATATCTGCAATTTAATTACTATTACAGCTGCAGTAATTACTTGATAATTAATGTAATTATACTTATAATTTGATTATGTTTCTAACCAAGTAATTGTACTCATACTCAAATTACTTTTAAAAAGTAATTTACACAACACTAATGGTATGGTCCATTGATACCACACAACAGTGCAATTTAACAGTCGACAAACATGTTAATTACACACACTAAGGTATAGCTTTATAGATATTAAAGTGCACGCAAAAATAGCACAACGCAACGCTGACGGTCACGTTCAAAACCAGTCACCTGCACAACTTATTCACCAAAAGTTGACCCAATTTTTTGGCTCAGCCGGCTAGACAGCCACAATTTAGCTAAGCTGCAGCCGGCAGGAAAAATCCGGCTTAGCTGGATTTAAGCCGCAATTTTCATAAGCCAGCCAAAAAATCATTAAGCCGGCGGCTTACCAGTCTACGTGCACCCATCTCAGGCAATTGAAATTTTCCGCAATGTTTATAAGCCATTTGGTACGTTGGACATCTATTGACTTCGAGGTAAAATTTAACGGAGATCATCCCAGGGGGAACCCCTCCGTTGTGGGTGTCAAACTGAAGAGGGGTAGCCAAAGATAGCGATTTGGACCTTTGCAAGACTATATCTCGGAAACGGTGCAAGATAGGAGGTAAGTTACTATTAATGACTAATAGGAAGTCGCATATGAGCTTTCGATCGGTACAAAAATCGGTGACCTTGAATGACCTTGCACAGCGGGCGTAATAGGCCTAATGGCTGCTTAATTTCACCAAATTCGGTACCTTTCTGGGCGGATTGCGTAAAAGTGGTTGAAGATACACGGATACTTTCTGCGGCAGAAATGTAGGCCACGAATGTAGTTTTTAACGATATATCATTTATGGCGATATTGGCAGGGAATCACCCCAAGCAATAGCGTTAAAGTGAGGCTCTCCCCTTTCGCTAGCGAAAATTTGACGAATAATCAGCCACAACTTGGAAATGGTGAAGATAAGAGGTAAGTTACTATTAATCACTAATAGGAATAGGAAATGAGCTTTCGATTGGTACCAAAATCGGCGACCTTGAATGACCTTGAACGGCGTAATTGCCGTTACATTGCGTTATTTCACTGAATATGATAAACATACATTCCAACACATAACCGCCGCGTCGATCTGTGGTAAAATTTATGCAAGAGTCTATTGTATTTTGTAGTATGTGTACAATGTCGTCGTTAAAAAAAGTCACGTTCGCTCTCTCATCTCCTGATGAGTTTCTTGTTACTACAACTACTGAATGACTACTTAGATTCTGTTTAACCAGTTGCTGAACAGGGCATGCCGGATCCCACAAAAAAGGTGTTCTAAAGGAGAAGCTTTGGGGATTTGCTGGAGCAGACTTATCACAGGCTGGATGCTCTTCATGTCGCCCAAACAACAGTGTCAAAGCACCGAAGAATAATTAGTAGTTAACAATTACAAAATCCGATTCAATCGATGCAAATATGTCAATTTCATACAGAACATATCACATTTAATGCTTACTGTGCACACAATCAATTTAGCTCTGTAGCTCATTAGGCTAAAATTTTTCCATGCTGCAAAAAAGGATTTATCTAATGGTACTGTGTTGATACTAGAATCTAACACTAGCAAATAGTGTTACTCAGCAAATACTCCTGAAACTTTACAAACTGTGGTTGACGATCAGTAACTAACTTTTTCTAAATTTTCAAAACATTTAACTACTGAACCCATGCCACTATTCAAGAAACGACTGACCAGTTATGTTCAGACACATATTAGTTCATCAATCCACACTAGTGCTGCTAGTGCTTCTTGCTCAATAGAATGGATGCCGTGAGGTTTCCTTGCTGAGACGTGCCACTGCATCAACTCGCCGAACTGCAAGAGGTGATTCCTCCACATGACACTCAATTCGATAGTTGGCGCCAAAGTTGCTATCCCAGAAAGTCTGACCAGCTACCACATACATCACTGAAAACTCCATGCGGCTGCTGAAATCAAAGTAGTCAGGCAGATGAATTTTGAATGTAAATTGGTCAGATGAGCCACCACCCTGTGAGTACTTTGCTACTTCATCGGTGTAAGTCATCCAACCATTGATGGTATATCGCACGGCTACATGCTTCTCAAATGAGACGTTTGCAACACGGATTGTGCCAGAGACCATCAGTAAGACATCATCAACTGTACAGTGCTCAAGTGACACACGACGTTCTTCGATTCGTCGAGCAAAATCTGATGAGTAGCCAGGTTGTGCAAAGCAAGCACAGAGATGTCGAACTCGCTGAACAGGGCCACTTGGCTCTATCACTCCTTTGATACCTTGCATAAATGGCCATACCCCATAATACTTCTCTTCTATATTCAAACCTTTCATTGCCGAGTCAGGTACAATTGGCGGGTCCTCTTGATTGAGAATTTGTTTAATTGATGCCAGATCAAGACCAAGGGCATCAGCAAATCGCACCTCCTTCTTGTGACGTGGTGTTCCAGGAGGAGTTTTGGACGTTTTCAACGAGGTGCAGCGCCGCATTGGCCCAGAAGCAAGATAGTCAAACTCGGTTACTTCAGACTGACTGACGTCAATCCGTGTCGGCCGTAAAGGAAATCTCTCTAACGTGGTGATATCTTGGAGAAGGTCATCTGTGATTGCCCCTGCCTGCATTAGCTGCTTTTCACAACGCTCATCTGCCGAAATGGCAAGGATCCTACTTAGGCGTTTCTCTCTTCGCCAAAATGGTGTCCGCTCTGGTTCACTCACATCAACAATGTCATCAGTATAATCGTCATCAAGTGCCACTTCACTGCGGCGATCGTCATAATCACCAAAGTCACTCATTGACAAAGAGAATGTTGCAAAACGTCGGTTCGATACATCGCTAGCTTCAGATACATTGTCATCAGGAACAGAGCCAACATCTGACACACAATCTGCTGTAAATGTCAGTGCTTCTTCATTGTCTTCCATTTCTGTACACGAAAACCGCTGCATCCTTCACATTTATTGACGGTCACATTTATTTAGCATTAAAGTGAGGCACTCCCCTCTCGTCAGCGAAAATTTGACCATAACTTCGAGACAGTGCAAGATAGGAGGTAAGTTAGTATTAATCACTAACAGGAAGTCATATATGAGCTTTTGATTGGTACTAAAATCACGCAATGGCCCTTACTTTGCGTTATTTAAGTGAATTTGGTAAACCTGCATTCCAACTCATAACCCCTTCCTCGAGCATTGAACTTACTGATCAAAAGTTGGCTTCTATAACACATAGAGCGGTGAAGTACCTGGTAACTAAATTCACGCATTCACGGGTGGAGTGAATTTCACCGTAACATACTTTTAATTTATCGTTTAAATTTCATTTTACCGTTGTGATGGTATCCAGTTGTGATGCTTGGCTTCCGATTTACAGTAAATACTGTGTGGCTATGTCTGTGCCAAATTTTATGCGCGAGTCTATTGTACTTTGTAGTATGTCTACGATGTCCTCGTAAAAAAAGTTCATGTTCGCTATCTCATCTCCTGATCAGCTTCTTCTCTTTAGCAGTTTTCAGTCCAATTAATGTTCCATCTTTTGTAAATAAAACATTGTATTCAAGTGCATAGCACCAAAATCTGTGCTGTCTTGCAATTTTTGAGCAAATATCTATCTTCAACAGTAAATTCCATTGGCGCAGAACAGAGCTACATGATGACATGTTGTCATTGATACCAAAGAATATTTATTTACCAGTTAAATAATTTTACATAATACAAATTCCGAATTCACTGAGCAAGGCATACAGAAATTTTTGTGCAAATCTGATTATTTTCCTAGGAGATATAGAAGAAAACAAAGGTGGGTGTTTTTCTTTATTGAAACACATTTCCCATTGTCTGTTCGTGATCCATCACTGACAATGACTCAGTTCTGTGCGCTTTTGAAAACTGCGTTATTCTGAAGAGCACACGAAACACTAGCATAGCACCTATGTGACAGTTTAGGCTGTAAGGACTGTGGTGCAACACAAATTCACTTACTTACTTACATACATTGCATATATTGCACAGTTGAGTTCTTTATCAAAAATTAGTATTAAAAAGTAGGCCAGCTATTGCAGGCAAACTGCACTGCAGCGTATATAAGCTTTGGCAAAAATGTAAGTGCGAAAAGTGTGCATCTAACATCACTCTATCCTACGGCGTCAACGTCGACAAATGATCATTTGACTGCTTTACAACACTGTGTCTGTACTTAATGCAAAATTATGCAGCATTTAGGCGTTAATTTTGGAAGTATTTTGAGGTTTGAACTAGGTTTCTCTATCTGTTTTTGGGGTTTTCTTGCTTACGAAATCTGGGCTGATTTTTAAAAGTCCAGTGGCAACACTGTGGCCCACCGGAAGCATACACCATGAGCTCTTTATGCCTAACGTGCAATGCCGTTATTTATCCGTCTTAATCAACGATCATGTAATGCATCCAAACACATCAGTTAATCAGTTAATGAACATTATTAGTAATTTGATATTCCACTGTAATAACTGCGATGCAAACACAGCATTTGTCACAATTCGTGAAAGCACGGCAGCTGCACTGAGTAGGCCTAGTAGTTTACTTAATGCAAAATTTACGTTTAAGGGGACATCCCCCACCAATCATTTTCACGGATAGTTAGGCCGACGAATGCCCTACAACTTTGTCAGTTTTCACACAAAGAAACTTTGTAGCAGACTTTCTTCAAATAAAGTGTGATTTTACACCGAAAACGTCCGTTTTGCGTTTCTGAGCTCCCCTTTCTTGGGGCTTAAGGGCAACGTAAAATGATCATCTTAGGCTCATTGGAAAGCGCACTGTCGTCTTCCTATTAGTGTCAACTAAACTTTTTTTGCTAGGTGTTAAGGCTGAGAAAACTAGGCTTAATGATCGATCTTTCATACATTATAACAAGATGCTCAGCTATCGCAGAGAGACTGCGCTGCAGGGTGCATTATAGTTTTCGCCAAAAGTAGAACACTGGATCTGGGAGACAATATTTACGGACATTATAGGTCTATCTTCAACCACTGTGATATAATTGGCCTGAAAATCTGTCGAATTCCGTGAAAAAACGCAAAATAAGGGCTATGACAGCGTTCAAGGTCATTCAAGGTCA
>Ga0049105_1000220_pt1 | contig 16485 bp, 10 predicted proteins | sample WorMetvaBAHAMAS1_FD_61260 | JGI IMG/M metagenome (GOLD analysis project Ga0049105, IMG submission 61260) | Worm MetaG Olavius vacuus BAHAMAS.1 | ecosystem: Host-associated > Annelida > Digestive system > Unclassified | place: Germany: Marburg | collected 2013-04-09
ATATCTGAGCCGCGTCACTGTCAACACGTGACTGTTTAGTTTTTGTTAGGTGGCCCTGCAACGTTTGCGCGTGATAACGCCACTTTAAACATCAACGTTTATAATAATAATAATAATAATAATAATAGACAAAATATGTGAGTGAATTTTTTGCTGCAGACCTAGGACCCAACATCTAACATACTTTTGACTTGGGGCCGCTCAGCGGTCTGAGAGATTTGAACACTGAAAGTATGCGATCCCTGAGTTTCTTCATCATAGAGGTCTACGCATTCAATGCATGATAGCTACCTCTAAGCTACCAGTCCGCAATGGTTATCATGCCAAACTGTGAACTATAGACAACTAGCAAGTCAAAAATCACAACTAGAATTTGCCCACCCAGATGATACCCGTGGGTGGTCTGGCTCATCGACTGATTGATTCTGTTGGTCGAAAAAGTTGGCTTTATTTGATATTCATCTTCGACCTTTTACCTTAAAAACTAAAAGTGATGGCAGCGCGCAGAGCTTGTGCTCCTTTAGTAGGACACATTCTAATTCTATTTGGTTTGAGTAATTTTAAGTGACGTTCTCCGTGCATTCTAGTGATCGTGTCTTAATCCAGCCTCCGAGCTGCCAGTGTCTAATAGATGTATGCAATGGTCTTTTTCACTGTGGTGCGCGCGTTGTTGATGTGTTTTAGCTTGGCAAATGCACGACCCTGCCATACGACAACTCGGACGTGGTGTAAGTACATGCAGTTTTGACAGAGATCGGAAAAAATTAACCGCAAAGTAACTACTGTCTAGTATTTAATGTACATGTATACGGTAAAACGAAAATGCATGCGGCATGTAGCCTGTGTGTAGCTCACGTTATTAATTATTTATGTCGCACTTATTTACAACTACAGGGTGCTTTATAAAAACAACCCCTTTTGTTTTCTTCTATATCTCCTAAGAAAATGAGCAAATAGGTACACAAATTTAAGTAAATGTAGCTAAGTAAATTAGGATTTTAACTATGAAGAAATTATTGAACTGGTGAATAAGCACTCTTTGGCATCGGACCATGTTCTGCACCGCCTCCTTCCCCAACCTAAAAGCACCGGTTGTAACCTTTGTCAATGCACACATGATCTCACATTACCTACAGACATCAGTGCTGTCATTAAACAAAACTTTGTCTATAAAATGCTGTTCAGAGGCATCTCTTAACTTAGTTTTAATGTCCCATTGTTATTTTGCCTCCATTTTCTACTCCAATCAGATGTCTTTTATATAATCAATTTTAATTTTCTTTGTTACATTTCATTTTATGTCGCATATGCGTTTGTCATATGTTTAATAAAGTACTTACTTACTTACTTACTTAGTTCTGACGTAATGTAGATCTCTTCTGTAAGAATGTTATTTACCGTTGAAGTTAGATATTTGCCCCTGCCAACACTGACAACATTAAAGGTCTTACACTTAGCCAAGAAGGAAATCCACAGACTCACAGCGGCACATTGCGCGAGTTACAACATATGTTTGGCTTCAGTCAGCGGGATTATCAACTATGATCTTCAACAGAAGTGCATGTTGGTCCACTGCATGCGTCCACTATACCTGGTAGTCATTTGATAGTGATACTGTTATCAGAGTTTCTACTTTTCAGGCCAGTTTTCAATCTTTTCTCAGAAAACATCTTACACAAGCATGTAGCTCCATAACCTTAGCTGTCTGTCAGCGTTTAATCAAATGTCTCTCTTCAACGTTAAATCCCATTGTTGCAGAACAAATATGCATGACACCAGAACTACGACATCGACACCAAAGAATATTTATTGACCAGTTCAGTAATTTTACATAGGTAACATGTACATTAACTCGGCAACGTTCACTGTAATTTTTATGCAGATATCAAGGCCAAGACCAAGGCGACATAATTGTCTCAAGGCCAACAATAACATCAAGGCCAACTGAGACAGTTACCATTACGAGCTAAAATTTGCATTGCAGTAACCGAGACAGAATATGCCTATTTAATAAAACATAATGCTAAAGAAACGATTTGTGACGATTTTGGTGTTCAAAATTGAAAATAATGTATAAAAAATAAATTCTTTCCGGAGCCACATGGACTCATGGGGCTGTCCGTATTTATAGTCCTCAGCACCAGCTTTATATACACTGTGAAGCCACTGATAGTGGGCTATGCACATTTATTATACACTACGTGCCTGATAACTACCCAGCTTTTGCTGGTAAATTGCACCTACCCACGGACTGATGGCCAGGCTGAGTTGATCTGGATGGCTGGTTAAAAACCAACTGTGCGGACGTGAATGGAGCCCGTGAAAAACGTCACTCATACCAGTACTAACCAGACCTGACCTGGAGTAGGCCTTAAGTACGTTGATCGAGACCATTGATTACTATTAGGCCACACCACCACCTTGAAAGTGATGTATAAGCCTACGGCAGTTTTATTATATCACTAGAAATATGACACACTCGGATTACGGAATGTGTGCTGTGTAACTAAGTCTAACAATGCTAGATGCGATTGGCTACACAGCAGTCATACTGAACTGATATGCTGTTGGTCAGTTCTAGACAGAGACAAAGGCTATACAGGTAGTTGTAGTTGACTGCAAGAACTATACGCTGAGTGAACTATACACATTGGCATCAAACAGCCGCTCGCACTTCATAGACTCGGATTATTTTACAACCTACATCTAATTCACATGCAAGTCTTTGAAGCATTCCTAAACAAGTATAGCTGACTGGCACCGTCATACCTCTCAGAGACACTCCACCTATCCACTGAAGTGGATGCTCGTCGCCGACTCAGATTTGCGAGTACGTCAACACTCGTCGTACCATCCACCCGCCGATCCACTCTTGGTGACCGAGCGTTCCCTGTGGCTGCTGCACGTGCCTGAAATTCCTTGTCACCCAGTGTTCGGTCTACGTCGTCGCTGGCTTCCTTCTATCTGCATCTAAAGACTCACCTGTTCACTGCGTCATTTCCTCGCTGACACTCAACGCCATCTTAGAACTTAGTTTCTGTGCAGTGCCCCTGCAACAGTTTCTGTGACAGCGTCACTTAAATCATATTCATTCATTCATTCATTCATTCATTCATTCAAGAACGGGCAGACTGTCGTGTGACAACGTGAGTGTGAGCACAGCATATATACACGTACAGCAACACGTGGCAGGATGTGGCCGACCGGCCGACCGTGGCCGGCCGGGAAAAGTCTTGGCCTTGACAAGACCAAGACTTTTCTCTCAAGGCCAAGACCAAGGCCAAGACCTGAGGTGCCAAAGCCAAGACCTTGTCATCCAAGGCTAAGGCCAAGACCTTCATGAGGTGTCCTCGAGGATTCTCGAGGCCAAGGCCAGGCCTCGAGGACAACAAGACTGCCTGCCCCTTGCACATGCCCGCAGGCCCTGATGTCTGTCATCGTGTTCTGCTTTTGTATGAGATGCCTTACATAAACTCGTTGCAGTGTACCGTGTTGTACGAAGGAACCTCATTCACCAGTGCAGACTAACAATGATAGGATAGCAGTATCAAGATCGAAGCCCGTCAAAGCTGGCTGCCTGAAAGAAAAAAAACATACAAACAACACAAAATAGTGTAAATGGGCCATGCTGCATGACAAACTCATTGTAATGTACTGTGTTGTAATATAGATCATACAGCGACGCCAGGCAGCGGCACTGTCACGGCCTTGTGATTTACCGGATGACAGCATTCAACCGCTGTCCACGCGCTGCGGGTATAGTCTTCTGCCACGTCTGCGTGCTGTCACCGGCGCTCAGAAAATGGCTCTCGACGCCCTCTACCAACGCTATCTAAAGTCTGTAGGTCTGTAGGCCCATCTCTCTTTCTTTACCCCGGTTAATACTGTGAATTTAGTATTTGTTCGTTTATTCATTCACTGGAAGCCGCCTCTGGAACAGTCTGCCGCCCGACGTCACCTCGGCTTCAACGCTGACTGTTTTCCGGAACCGCCACCAGGCTCGTCTCTTTTCCCGATTATTTTTTTCCTAACAGTTTTCGGTTTCTAGTTCTGTACACCGTGTATAGTAGTGGTTTAGCAGTTTTGAACTTAAGCCACTGTAAATAACTTGAATGTAATGTAATGTATATAATTAGTTTTTCAAAACATGACGGACAAAACAGTAAACTGACAATATGTGAAACTGGATCAATATAGGCGGTAAGCACTAATAACAGCGTAACAGCTTGTGGCCTGAAAACTAAAGAAATAGAACAAGTAGCTCAGCTATCGCAGAGAGACCGCGCTGTAGGGTGGGTTAGTTATGGCCAAAAGTGGAAGACTGAAACTGGGAGACAATATTTTACGGACGTTATAGTCTATCTTCAACCACTGTGACATAATCAGCCTGCAAAGCTTTCGAATTCGGTGAAAAAAACGCAATATAAGGGCTATTACGCCGTTCAAGGTCATTCAAGGTCATCGAGGTCGGTACCAATCGAAAGCCCGTATGCGACTTCCTATTAGTGATTTATAGTAACTGACATCCTATCTCGTATGGAGTTGAGGTCTATGCTAATACTTGTAAGTCTCATCTTGAAAAGCTTATTGCTCGAGCATTGCTCAAAACTGTTCAGTACGAACATGTATTGTGGACTTGTACAAACGATACTTGACATTACCATTACCATTACTTCATGAGTATAATGTGCTTTGTTTTGTGCATAAATGTTATTACAGTAGTCTTGCCATACCAAATGTCTTCTCAAAAACTATTTTCATGCGAATAATGTCATTCATGTTTATGGTACTAGGTATTATGACAGGTTACATTTGTACACTGTTAATTCATCGTTTGGTTTGAAGTGTATAAAATTCAAAGGGTGTCTTCTGTGGAACAGTCTTCCTAGATCAATAACTGATATAAACTCACATGTAGTGTTTAAAAAAAAAGCTTAAATGTTACTTGTCCGAAAACATGTTGCTATGATTGTATTTCACCAACTCCATGTGGTCTAATGTGTGGTGATGTAATTCTAGTGTCAATAGTTTTTCTTTTGTATTTTTCTGCTGCTATTTTATGTATAACAATGTATTTTGTTTTTTTTCTCTTTCTTTCTCTGTCTTTCTCTGTTTGTTAGTTTGTCAGTTTCTTTTTTTGGTGGCCAGCTTTGATGGGCTTCGGTCTCTACTGGTAACCAACTATTGTTCACACCGTTCATTGGCAAATAAGCTTCGTTTTTTCATTCGTTCGTACTGTTTCGGAGTTAGCTTATTGTTCAAATTTTGGACACTTTGCGTTTTTGAGCCAACCTTTGGGAGAGGGGGGCTTAGGGACAACGTACGATGTTCATCTTGGGCTCATTGGAGAGCGCGTAGTGTACTTCCTGCTAGTGTTAATTGAACTTTTTTCGCTAGGTGTTTGCCCCAAAATTTCAGGCAGAAGAGGTTGCCGCCACCAATCATTTTTGCACGGATAGTTAGGCCAATGAATGCCTTACAACTTTTTCGCTGACAGACTTTCTTCAAGCGAAGTGCGATATTAGACAGAAAACGGCTGTTTTGCGTTTTTGAGCCCCATTTGGGGGCTTAGGGGCAACGTATGATGATCATCTTAGGCTCATTGGAAAGCGCGTAGTGGACTTCCTATTAGTGTTAATTGAACTTTTTTCACTAGATGTTACATCTGAGGCGTTACGAGCGAATATTGGTTCAAAATCGGCGATTTCGCTCCAACGAGGGCCGGTTGACCCAAAATTTCAGGTAGAAGTGGTTGCCCCCACCAAGCATTCTTCTTTTCAGAAAACTAGGCTAAGTGATCTTTTATGGTATTAAAATCTGGACAGATCTTTTATCCGTTTTGTCACAATCCACGTGTTTGTCAGAGGGACGGACAGACCGACGGACAGACACCTTTCTCGCGACTAAACCGCCCTGCATTCAATGCAGTGCGGTAGAATCTGGGCAGTTTTTTCTTCCTGTTTGTCACTATCCACGCGTTTGACAGACGGACAGACACCTTTCTCGCGACTAGACTCTCATGCATTCAATACAGCGCGGTAAAAAATTAGTACAAAATATAAGTGCAGGTAACTGTTCGTGTTTGAGTGAAATCACTATTGCTTATGGACCAAGCTAATTAAAATTTAAGCATTTATATCAAAGAGCTGCGGTTTTATTTGTGTGTGAGATATACAGTGAACTGAAGTGGCGTGTACTGTGCCACTGCCATTAACACTTTAACATTAATACTTTAGCATTTGTTTCTGTTATACATTATCGATGTCGTAATCATATATTTAATTCTGGTGTCATTAGAATTTTGGTCGCGTGTAGGCCTATGTCGATAGTTAAATGTTGACAGGCGCAAGAGTCCTCTGGTGTTTAATGTCATAGGTGGAAATATTTAAAATACACAATTTTGATTCGGATCCGAACCGAATTCACCAAATCCACCAGATATCCAGCCAGATCCGGATCTGTATCCGGTGCATCCCTAATCGTGACCATGCCTAAACCCCGGGCCTGACTGACGATGGTATGTTGCAGAAGCGGCCAGTGAGTGTCCGGAAAAGCCAGTGGTGCCAGTGGCAGCTCGGTCTTCGATAGAGGAGGATGAAGCCTTGCTGACTCGCGGATCGCCGACACCTGGCCGGACATCGGTCACGCTCCGTCGGTCGCAATCTACGCCGCATCGCCCACAGCGCCACTTTCCCAGAGGACGTGCGAGCGTCTCGACTGTACTCTTCAGCCGGTTTGGTCACTCACTTCCTCGCGCCGATAACCGAAACTAACAGTTATATCTAAGTGGATATGTCATTTAACTGTTTGTTTGTGGAATGTGTGGGAATTGCCTCCACCTGCTAAGAGGGGATAGACGCCCCTGGGTGGTCTGGGCAAGTAAGTAAGTAAGCATGTGTGTGTGTGTGTGTCCCAGAATACACCCACTCCGTTCCGTGGCTGGATGTCGTAGAAGGCAACTTTGCAATTTTATGTTTGTCTTAGCTTGACAATTTTTTGTGCTTGTTTTTGTGTGTTTCTGGTGCGTGTGTTATTTGCTTTCCTGTGTGTTTTTGTCACTACCAGTGCAATTGATTGCCTGGAAAGACTTGTCTTCAAAAGGACCTAGTATATGTCGAGTGGACGTAAAACCCTACTACTAACTAACTGACTAACTTATTAGCTGTCCATGGCACTGCACCAGATTATTATTTCAGTGAGCTCTGCCGATCAAACGCTGAAGACACTGCTCGTTCTTGACTCCCTTCGGCAGCACACGGCGATCTCCAGGTTCCACGTTCGATGACCAACTTTGGTGATCGTGTGTTTGCAGTCGCCGGGCCAGCGTCATGAAACAGATTACCAGCAACAATCCAGTCATCTGACACTCTGCAGAATTTGTGGAACCAGTTGAAAGCTGACTTCTTCTGATGGACAGTTTCTTTTTCTTTTTCATTCATCTCGAGCGCGGGCGCCGTTGAATTGGACTCCATGTTACGGCGCCTAAGAAATTAACGCTTTATTATTATTATTGTTATTATTATTATTATTATTATTATTACGAGCCGTTCCGAGTTCCTAACGGCGATGCTTGACCGGCAGAATACCGAACGGCCGGAATGCCGAACCACTGGACTGACAACCATATCACACTGCCAACTGATGGTTAGCCGTATGCCGATACTGTGCAGCATTGCGGCCACGTCGGCATTCGCCCGGTCGGCCTTGAGGCCGTGGCCGACGGCATGCGCGAATGTTGACACAACACATCTGGTCTGGCCGTTCTGTTTCGCCAGCCGGCCGGGTCTGGCCATATTGGCCCGCGTTCTATATCACGGGCCAAAATAGTCAGACCGGTCTGGCCACGCCCAGTTTCCGCGCTTTCATATTTGCGTAAATGGCGTTAGGAGGCGATGTGCAAGGTAAAATCATTATTTTTAGTTGATTAGTACTGCGTTTGTGCGAAAATGATGTAATATATTTCCATTTGTGTAAGTCGCGAAGTACTGAAGTGTAGCGCGTTGTCAGTTAACGTCGTTTACCTCTGCGTAACGCAAGTCTTATGCTGATGAATGAAATAGCATGTAAGCAGCGACCCTAACCGTTCTTTTTCCTCGGACCAGACCTATTCGGCCCGAACGATCTGTCACGTGAGGAGATCGGCCTGACCAGGAAGATCATTTGAAAAAGAACGTACCCAGCGAGAGCGCAGCTGATCGCTTGCAGCCCGTGTGGTGTGTAAGATGAGACCATCGGGTCGCGGCTGCAGCGTGAAGCTATACAGAGGGCTATGTTATATAGCTTGATGAAGGCCAAGTGCATCGACCATGTGGGACACAAAGGGTCGAACCAAGCCACAGGCAGACTCCGATCTGTACTGCTTCGTCGTCGAGTCTCAAACCATGATACGGGCATGGCGAAAAGCCAATCCCCACTATGTGGCAATGAGGCTGCCAGTAAAGAAGCCAGTCCCAACTGCGTGCTCAAGCTGGACTTAACCCAAGCTTGATCTGCCAAAATGGTTGTTTTGGCGGTAGAGTGTTGGGGATAGTGCCGAAAGATGTCAACCAGTCCGTCACTACCAGACAGGTGCAGCCAGACAAGATGTCGTCCTGGACGGACAGTGTGCTCGCCGCTGAAGCCAAAAAGGCAGGAAGGACGAGCGAAGACACACGTCTCAGTCTCACCCCCAGGCCACCATCCTTAACTGGTAAACTGGCTGGAATCCATTGCATATCGGAGACTTGCGTTACGCAGAGGTAAACCACGTAAACTGACAACGCGCTACACTTCAGTACTTCGCGACTTACACAAATGGAAATATATTACATCATTTTCGCCCAAACGCAGTACTAATCAACTAAAAATAATGATTTTACCTTGCACATCGCCTCCTAACGCCATTTACGCAAATATGAAAGCGCAGAAACTGGGCGTGGCCAGACCGGTCCGACTATTTTGGCCCGTGATAAAGAACGCGGGCCAATATGGCCAGACCCGGCCGGCTGGCGAAACAGAACGGCCAGACCAGACGTGTTGTGTCAACATTCGCGCATGCCATCGGCCACGGCCTCAAGGCCGATCGGGCGAATGCCGACGTGGCCGCAATGCTGCACAGTATCGGCATACCATCAGTTGGCAGTGTGATATGGTTGTCAGTCCAGTGGTTCGGCATTCCGGCCGTTCGGCATTCTGCCGGTCAAGCATCGCCGTTAAAAACTTTTATATATAGATTACTAACTTTGAACTGGCTCTTAATCGATTGGTTTTCGTTAGGTTCGCGGCAAAGGTGGTGCGTCTGCACTTGCGCTTTGCCAGTGATCACCCGGCACGTCGACCTTCGGGCGACGTCAGCACCCACCTCGTCGAGTACCTCGTGCGCCGGGCGCTGCGCGAGTACTGGGACCTGAACGACTACAGCGCCAACCTCGAGCGCATCCGGCGCCTGATGTTCGCCGAACACAGCGAGCTGATCGAGATGGCGGCTATGTCGGGGTTTACTTTCTCCTTCGACGACGACATGGAGCTAGTTCTGTCGGTCAGCGACATCGACTCCGCGCCAAACCGCATCGATTCTGGATCGTCACGCATCACGGAGGAATTCGCATATCCCGAAGGCAGCAGCTCTTACGTCGCTAAGAGTATTTCTGCAGGTGCGACACTAGTCAGCAGTCAGCAAGACATAAGCAGCATTTATTTCGTGGGTGGAGTGTTCTCTGCTGTCCCTTCTGTCTGTTTTCTTTCTTTCTTTCCCCATCTCTTCCTTCTCTTTTCCCCTCTCTTTCCGCACTTCGAAGTGGCCAGTCAAATCCAGCTAAGGAATTTGGAGGAGCGCTGTGAGCTCCACCCCTGTGTGGGAAAGCAACATTTGCAGCCACCAGGCATATTTGCTGGGCACTAAATACACTAAAAATGCGTTTGCTGCCTAGAGGGAGTGTAGGGACTTAAACCCTGTCGATTTGATGCTGAAAAGTTGGACCACAGGGACGTATTTGGGCGTTTCACCCAATCACGGCGTCTGTTTTGCATCTCTTTGAGATTTGTGTGATTTAAATATTTATTCGTTCAACTTTGGAATGTTAAAGCACCTATTCGCTGTGGCGTGAAAATAGGCAAAATAATAATAGCCGCAGCCGTGCAATACATCACTAGCTGTGACCTCTCAGATATGCAATGGATTCCAGCCAGTTTACCAGTTGAGGATGGTGGCCTGGGGGTGAGACTGAGACGTGTGCCTTCGCTCGCCCTTCCTGCCTTTTTGGCTTCAGCGGCGAGCACACTGTCCGTCCAGCACTACATCTAGTCTGGCTGCACCTGTCTGGTAGTGACGGACTGGTTGACATCTTTTGGCACTATCCCCGACACTCTACCGCCAAAACAACCATTTTGGCAGATCAAGCTCGGGTTAAGTCCAGCTTGAGCATGCAGTTGGGACTGGCTTCTTTACTGGCAGCTTCATTGCCACATAGTGGGGATTGGCTTTTCGCCATGCCCGTATCATGGTCTGAGACTCGACGACGAAGCAGTACAGATCGAAGTCTGCCTGCGGCTTGGTTCGACCCTTTGTGTCCCACATCAGTGCCACTGTGGGACTTTGGTCGATGCACTTGGCCTTCATTGCTTCGTCTGTAAGAAGGCCCCAGGCATCACGCCTGGAATGACATGATTGCCCGGGCCATGGCCTCCGCAGGCATCGCGGTCTCAGAGGAACCGCAAGTTCTAAATGTTCAGACAGAAAGTGGCCCAACGGTCTATCTCTCATCCCCTGGCAGGCAGGGAAGCTACTCACTTGGGTTGTCACTGCTGTGTGCCCGTTGGTTGATTCGTATGTTGCCACAGCAGCGCGAGAAGCAGGCTGGCAGCTGATCGCCAAGTCCGCCAAGTGCACTGATATGACTCGACCATGGACACTCGCTATTCTTTTCAGCCAGTTGTTATAGAGATGCTCGGTCTAATCAACGACTCTGCTCGCAAATTTCTGTTTAACCTGGGTCGTAAGAAGATTTCTCTTCAGTCAGGCGATTCAACGGTTTAATGCCATTCTATTACATGACAGCTTTGTCCAGGAGGAGGACTAACGGCCATTCCAGCTTTATTTGCATAGTGTAGCGTATTTTTTAAATCCCTCGGGATTATTGATACTGAGGGTATGATAAATAAATAAATAAATAAATAAATAAATAAAATTACAGTAATAATAATAAATAACAATAATAACAACAACAACAAAAATTGTAGAGCGCACGGCTGAATCTGGAAAAAATCATGAATGTGGCGAACAAATTTGACAACTTCGACAACGGGCGCTGTAGCTTCCCTCGTGAGTTTTCATTTATCAGAGATTGGGGCACACAGTGAAGTCTCTTTCCGAAATTTTAGATCTGCTTTTTTTCGTCCAGTGTTTTGTATTTTGTCATGGGTCGCGAAGGAATTGGCAAACAAGGAAGAAAGAATTGTTGTTTCTCGTACCCATCTCTCTGTCACTAAAATAACAGACAGGCGCCATCACGTATTTTCCAATCCTTCATTTCCTTTCCCGCACTTTCATTCGCCTCTTATACTGTCGTATACAACGTAGTTGCAAAGTTAAAGAGTTTGAAGTTCAAAAATGGTTGTAGAAAGTTTGAAATAAGAAAGTTTGGAAAGGTTTGAAATAGGTCGCGTTTCAGTCATTGGGAATTTCGTCTTTATTCTCACCGGAAGATTACCATGTTGTCGCCACTGCGGCTGATTTCTTCCATTTGGTCCCCAACACGTAGATCATGCACTTTAACGATGTTCTTGCCTGTTGGAAATGCTATCTTACGATTTTGCCAATTATATTATTTGTTTTACAGTTATAATGCAAGTGTGTTGATCTTTCAACTTCTATTTTCTTCATCAAGAAAGTTCAGGAAGTTGCGGATACGAATAACGTTGACGAAGTTTGAACGTGTCAACCACATTGTGTTGTGCAGAGATCGCGTTTGTGGAGAGCGACGGGGTTGGCATGCCGAAACGGTCGTATCTGCACTCGGATCACGAAGCAGTCATCGAAATGACGCCGGAGGGTCGTCTTCCGTCGCTCAGTACGAACATCCGTCATCATCTGCTCAAGGGCGACATAGACCACCTTCCGGCAATTCAGAGTCGAGTCATCCGCATCTACATCAGCTCGCATTTTTACGGTACATCATACTGCCGTCTCTCTGTACTTAGGCACGGGCAGGCTGTAGAAATGGGTTTTAAAAAATTCTAGGTTTTTAGTTTTTTACAAAAAAACTTAAAAACCCAAAAAGTCCAAATTTAAACCTTTAAAAACCTCAAAAGTCCAAATTTTTGTTTTTTTTCATTTTCATTATAAAAACCTTAAAAATCCATATTTTAGACTTCGTCACAGCAGAAAATTGTTGCCTTTCAGTCTAATTAGTTGTGTTTATAGCTACGCTATAGTCTGCACAATGTCTATAAATGATGTGGCAGTGGAAAGGGTGTATCATGTATGAGATATTCTTCATGAATTTCTGGGTCATAATTTTGTGTCCGGTCTTCGTACATTAAAACTTAAAAAACCTGTAAAACATTAAAAAACCTTTAAAACAGTTAAAAAACTAAAATCCTACAAAACTTTAAAACCCTTAAAAACTAAAATCCTAAAAACATTTTCCAAAAACAACTAGGTTTTTTCCAGCTTTGGGCCTAGGGGCGCAACCACGGTTATAAATTGGGACGATGGGTGTATTGCGGGGGCTCTCTCCTCTCCGCCTGGGGAGGGGTTGCGGAAGTCATGGAACAAATCAGTATGTGTGTAAAACAGCTGTGTTCACCGTTTTGCATCAAGTCATATGCGTAACTTTTGATTAGGAAGTTACCAGTTAAGTGTGGGTGCGTAGTGTGTCCTATTGATGTCTGCACTCTTGTCATCTGGATGCAGGCATTGCCTTGGTACCTGTCTGATCAGCTGACCCGCTTGTCGTCTCAGAGTGGACATCGATCGACAACTTCCAACCAACTTACTGTCCGTCCGTCACGTCTTGTCATAGTTGGCGAACGATCATTTGCTTTTGCTGGCCCAAAGCTGTGGAAAAGTCTTCCGGATGACATTACATCTGCTTTAGCGTTTTGGCGAAGACTGAAAACACTTTTATTTCAACATTCGTATACGGACATTATTATGTAGCCTGTTTGTGGTTGTTCTCGCCAGGGTGGTCCTAGCAGCTATTTACTGAGGCCACATTAAAGATTGTTACGTAATGTAATGTAATTGCCAGAAGATGCTGCATCAACTGTTACCGATATTATGTCATTCTTTTCGCCATAATCGTGATTTTGCCAATGTTCACCCAAACATGAGTCAGTTTAGTCAAGTCAGTTTATTAGCCAACTGTGCCAAATACAATATAAATTGAAAACAATAAAACAATTTTATCTTTATAGTGACGTTTTATATAAATGAATTGCACTGTTTACAGTGAAACAGTTTGCAAAGGCAGTAAAGTGTTTATGGTGTAAGAATTAGTGAGCAAGTATTAACAACTGGTGAATATGCAATTCTGGATCATAAATCGTCACATAAACATAATAAAATTGAATGGATTTATATTTTATCTCTCTGATTACACTGAGTTGCTCAACATACACCATGTATGTGACTGTATGAAACGCCGCCCGAACTATGTCCTTTATGTTCATATTGTTCAGATGTACAGCGTCAACTCGATGGGGCTTAAACCCTGTAAACCCCTCTAATTCCGACCCTGTAATATACAGCACGAGACCTCGGTGTGATCGTCGACAGCCAGCTGACGATGTCAGCACATGTCAGCGCTGTGTCGGTCAGCGGCAGCTCCCATCTGTCACACGAGTGCTATCGGCCGAAGCCACGAAGACAGTGGTTCATGCATTCATCTCCTCGCGTATTGACTACTGTAACTCGCTGCTGTTTGACATCTCAGACAATCTGCTCCGGCGTTTTCAGGCCGTACGAAACGCTGCAGCACGTCTTGTTACTGGTACCCAACGTCGTGTGCACATCACGCCGGTCTTGAGGCAACTTCATTGGCTGCCAGTGCGACAGCGCGTTGAATTCACGCTGACAGTTTTGGTATACAAGGCACTAAATGGCCTGTATCCAGTCCACAATATTTGGCGGATGACTTGCCAGCTTACCACTACTACCGGCCGACGACGACTTCGACCGTCCAGCGTCGCTACGTGTGAGGTTTCAAGAACTCGTACATGTCTGGGTGATCGCTCTTTTATTGTGGCTGGACCGCGTCTGTAAAACAACCTACCTATCCATCTGTGTAATTCTAAACTTATTCTCCTGGAGTTTCGCCGGTTACTCAAGTGAAGACGCACCTGTTTGACTAAGGACAGCGGTGCCTATCGTGACTGTTTGTTTTTTGAGCGCCTTATAAATTTGCATTTACATTACATTACATATAAAATGTTCTATAATGCAGTGACGATTTGTCGGCAGACATGAAACAGGAGCGCAATTGGTTGCTAGTGGAAGGAGTGCCGCGTCTTCAGGCGCTTGCCCTCGAAACAGGCCTGATGATCCAGCTTGTTGACCTGTTCTGGGGCATCTCTGAGCAAGCTGTGCTGGATCCTGATCTCTACGACGTTCACCTTGAACAGATCCACTACAGTCGACAGTATTCAGCCGGACCGTTCTTTGCCGTAAGATATCCGACGTTTATTCTAGTCTTACGTATGTTACGTAGCTATTCTGTTATTACGATTCTTATGTTGTAGCTCGTACGGATTCTGGAAACTCCAGGAATTTGAAACTTGCAATTACCAGGCAGTCCTCGAAACACACCGGCGTTCCGAAAAGTCTTGGAAAATTCTTCAATTGAAACTCGTCAGTCTGGGATTTTTAGTTTTCAGGCTGTTAATATCATTTTGCGGTAATCTGTGTTAATTCTGTCGTTTTTTTTTCAATGTTGCCCTTTTAGCCCAGCGATCTGAACTAATAGTATAGCCGGTCAAAGGCTGTCTGCGCGTTCCTATGTGTGTGTCTGTGTGTTAACTAGGGTGGCATAAATCATAACTGCTACACGTACAAACTTATCCTGAACGGGGATCGGGTCCCCTGGACGTCAAATCCGGATATTTCCTTCCAGACATTCCCGGACAACCCTCTTCCCCCCGAAAATTGTCCCCAGGGACAAACCCTTTGGACATTCTCCTGGACACCTCCCCTATATGCCAGCAGAGCTTCACAGCTGCTCGTTGTTACTATGTTCGCCCGTATCTGTCTGTTGCTGCCTTTTAGCCGAGATAAAGTATACTTACGGTGTTACTTGGAGCAAATACCCCAGCCACCCCTACGGAAATAAATTTTGCACTGAGTTTGAGTTCTTGTTCATAGCTACCTGCGCGTCAGATTTGACTTTCGTAGCTCCATTAACTTCAGAGATATAAACGGTGTCCCAAACTTGGGGCCCAGAACCCTTATTAGGGGTCACCCTGGGTCCAAAGTGGAACCATTGGATTCTACGGGTATGATTTGCTATTAGTCATTAATTGTACCCGAGGCTGTATCTTGCACCGTTTCCAAGATATAGCCTTCGACAGGTCCAAAATCGTTATATTTGCCTACCCCTCTTGCGTTTAACCCCCGACGGAAAAGTTCCCGTCTGACGATTTCCGTAAAATTTTGCGTGGAGGTCAGCGCACGGCTAAAGTACAAGATGGCATAGAAACGGCCGAGAATTTCAACCGGCTGAGTAGGGCGCAACCGCAGGAACGTTACAGACAGACGGATTTGAGATAGACAATACCCCAACGTAACGTAGTTCGGGTAATAAAACTATAGCTGGAACTATAACTGAAGTTTGGTTTACAGCTGTAACAAAACTAAAAGGCTGTTCTAACGACTGCAATCAAAAATTAAAACTAGACAAAAATTCATAACTAAGGCCCCTGACACACGCTGCAGAAAGTCAGAAACCGGCGCCTTAAATTCGACGCCAGATTCCGGCGCCAGTTTTTCGTTCCGATGCACGATTTCTAATGCCATTGACTGCCTTCTGGCCCCAAGGCAGTAAATGACGTTAAAAGTCGTGCATCGGCACGAAAAACTGGCGCCGGAATCTGGCGTCGCATTTATGGCGCCGATTTCTGAAGCGTGTGTCAGGGGCCTAATAACCCCTTTATTCACGTTTACTGCAGGCACTTTTTGGCGATCGCTACGGCAGCGCGGCCTTGGTGCGCTCCATTCCCGAATCCCAGTTTCACATCTTCGAGGACATTGCAGCGATTATGAAAGTCAAGAACGCTGAACTGCTACAGGAGTGGTATGAATTGGATACTAACGCAATGCCGTCGTGCTACTCGCTCAAGGCAAGTGATAGCTCTTGTGTGACTTGGGTTAAGCTGACTTGATTTCGATATCTTCAATAATAATAATAATAATAATAATAATAATGCGAACATTTGTATAGCGCGACTTAAACAAAATTCCTCAGGTGCGCTCATGGCTCAAACAAATACTGTTTCAGTTTTTGTCCAAATGAC
>Ga0049105_1000221_pt1 | contig 16461 bp, 9 predicted proteins | sample WorMetvaBAHAMAS1_FD_61260 | JGI IMG/M metagenome (GOLD analysis project Ga0049105, IMG submission 61260) | Worm MetaG Olavius vacuus BAHAMAS.1 | ecosystem: Host-associated > Annelida > Digestive system > Unclassified | place: Germany: Marburg | collected 2013-04-09
GTTCCAACACATAACCGCGTCTATCTGTGGCGGAATTTATGCACGAGTCTATTGTATTTTGTAGTACGTGTACGATGTCGTCGTAAAGAAAGTTCACGTTCGCTATCTCATCTCCTGATGGGTTTCTTGTAATGTCTTGTAGTGACTTTACGGACATGTTACGGCGCCTTATAAATTGTCGTATTATTATTATTATTATTAGGGTTGCCAACTTGTAGACTGTCAATTGCGGTACTGGTAACAACCGGCCCTTCCCTCCTCTCCCCTACCAATTTTTCGTTTACTTCCTAGTCTCTTTTTCATTTTTAGCAACGTTCACTAACGTCGTCGGTCCGTCTGTCGTCTGTCGTCTGTCTGTCTGTCGTCTGTAACGTTCGTGCAAAACGTGCACCCTACTCAGGCGATTGAAATTTTCCGCAATGTTTCTACGCCGTTTAATACGATGATGATCTGACGACATTCAGGTAATATTTTACGGAGATCGTCCCAGGGGAACCTCTCCGTCGAAAGAGTTAAACACAAGAGGGGTGGCCAAATATAGCGATTTTGGACCTTTCCGAGGCTATATCTCGGAAACGGTGCAAGATAGGAGGTAAGTTTCTATTAATCACTAATAGGAAGTCGCATATGAGCTTTCGATTGGTATCAAACTTGGTGACGGTGACCTTGAATGACCTGGAACGGCGTAATAGCCCTAAGTAGCCCTAACCGCACTGTAATTTCATCGAATTCGGACTGATTACGTAAAAGTGGTTGAAGATACACTAATACTTTCTGCAGCAGATATGTACGCCAAAGAATGTAGTTTTTACCTATATATTATTTATTGCGATATTTGCGAAGGTTACGAAGAACGAATGTATTATGCATAGGCCGTTACATGTGACGGGCTTTCGTCATTACAATATTACTTACTCACTGCTACTTTCAATTTCAACTACAAGTCTGAGTTTCCCACGATAAAATTTTTGTAAACTTCCGATAATCGATTCCGATCGGCGAAAGTTAAAGTCACACATTTTCGTATTAAAGTGTTGTTATTTCGTCACTGAATTTAGTAAACCTGTTCCAACACATAACCGCGTCGATCTGTGGCAGAATTTTTGGATAAGTCTATTGTAATTTGTACTGCGTGTACGATGTCGTCGTAGGAAAGACTACCGTATCGGACCGCCAAGCTAACCCTACTACTAACCCTAACCCTAAGCCTTATTTGGTGGCGGTGCAATACGGTGGTCTTGCCTCGTAAAGAAAGTTCACGTTCGCTATTTCATCCATGCTGAGTTTCTTGTTCCCCATGTAGTGCAAAGTAATAACCTAATAATGATGTATACACATTCCTATTATTCTATTACTATGATAGTAACTTCAGAGTGGTGTCACCCTTGTCATTTTAGCAATATGTCGTCGTCAGTCCATCTGTCGTCTGTCTGTCTGTCGTCTGTAACATTCGTGCACTATACTCAGGCTATTGAAATTTTCAGCAATTTTTCTACGCCTTTTGGTACCATGGCCATCTGTGACCTTTCGATAAAAATTTTACTAAGATCGTCCCAGGGGAACCCCTCCGTCGGGGGGGGGGGATTAAACCACAGAGAGGTAGCCAAATATAGCGATTTTGGACCTTTCCAAGGCTATATCTCGGAAACGGTGCAAGATAGGAGGTAAGTTGACCTTGAATGACCTTGAACGGTGTAATGGCCGTTACATTGCATTATTTCACTGAATTTGATAAACATAAGTTCCAACGCATAACCGCCGCGTCGATCTGTGGCGGAATTTATGCACGACTCTATTGTCTTTTGAAGTACGTGTACGGTGTCGTCGTAAAAAATGTTCACGTTCGCTATCTCATCTCCTCATGAGTTTTTTGTTTGTTATAAAGATCGGGTGATATAAGTAAATTACAGGCCTAAATTTTATAATTGTCATTGAGGGATATCGAGTAATGTTCTGTAGGAAGTGAATTCTACACAGCAGGTGCCGAATGGCAGAAACCACCCCCGTGAACTCGTTTGTTCTGGAAGGTTGGTTCAGCAGCGGAGTGCCAGTCATCACTCCAGCAATCCAAGATCTTGTCACTTTTTTGTTTGAAAAATATGATTTTAGCTGAAAATGCATTCAGTTCGGTTACAATCGAAAGTTGGCGGGTGAGCAGGCGAACGGAACAAAATGCGCGAGTCATACGCTCAATGCGGGTGACATACTGGCATCGAGGCCAATATTTGGACATGGTTTGGCGTCAGCGTCGGCCTCCAACTTCTGGCCTTGGCCTCGAGGCATGATTGTGGCCTCGGCTTTGAGGTTTTAGCCTGCTTCAGCGTCGAAATTCAGTCGTGCAATTACGGAACTCGGTTACCTTAACTCACTCTGAAGTCAAGGAACAGCAAACCAAGATTCGTTTACTGCGCACTCGCCTCATTACGATTACTTACTTATTAATGTACGCGTTCGAAAAAATCAATATATTTTACGGAGTATCGTACTTTAGCGTTCGGCCTCGATCTGAACTTGGTTTCGTCTCATGGCCTTGTTTAACAACTCTACCAATCAGCTAATTAGCAATGTGTTACACGTAGGTATATCTGAGCTACAACGCGAACAAAAATTTGAAAAGGGGCTCTAATTGCACCGTATCTGACTATCTATCGGCTATCATCTGACCATGGATTCAATGAATATTTATTACAAAAATGGTGCATAACGCTTTCATTACTCCTTACCCTAACCCGAACGTTAGCCTATAACCCCAACCTGTTGTGAATGTAATTGTTTTAGTGCCAGTACAATACTGAATTCTGCAGTTATGGTCGACATTTGGGGCATATCGTAACGAACATGGGACTCTGTATCTCATTCAACAATGGTTGGTAGCATTTGTTACTTTCAGCATCTGCGACATTCCTCATTATCCTCACCTTGAGAATGTGTTATTTGATGCGTCCGGCTACATGTATATTATTCGCTGGTGTTATGTGTTTACATATTATAATATTCAACTTTTATCCAATGTTATCATATTTTGTCAATGAAAAATAACAGGCCAAAACGAGGACAGTTTTACAAGTAGATGATGACAAAGAAAGGCTATTTATATATTAAAGAAAACCGCCAGCCCCAGCCTTACTACCGACAAAGAACTGAATATTCTGATTCAAAATATTCAGTTCTTTGCCGGTAGTAAGGCTCGTGTTTTGCATTTTTTCTCGTGTAGATATTATTTGCAAAAATTTAGAGAAACAGTACTACAATGAAAACTAGAAAACGTGGCAATTGCATCGCATTGCATTTTGAGGCCGCCTGGCGTCACACCAGTCGTTCTCCCCTTCAATTACCGCCCATACAAAACTCGGTCCAGGCGCTCTAGTAGTTCTTGTTGTCTTTGCAAAGACGATCACGTCGTCAATGCCAGTATCAATGTCAACGTAAAATTATATAGCGCATAAACGTGAAATCTCTCATGCGCTCTAAGGTCATTGTCAGAACGTGGACGGTGCTCCACACAAATCAAAGGGCACGCGTTTGAACTGAAAACAAGCCGCGCTTAGTACAGAAGGCGGATCTTTCCTTAGTTCTATCTGTCAGTCCCAGCAGTCCATTGCCGCTGAGTATGTCAATGTGGCAAAGCAACGGTCGCCACGTAAGCTGTCGAGTGCGTCGTGGATGTCCGGAACCGGGAAAGCGTCTTTGCGGCTAACTGAATTGACTCTTCTGTAGTCTATACATAATCGGTATGAGCTGTTTGATTTATTAACCAAGCAAACAGAAGACGGCCATTCATAAATAGATGGTTCAATTACAACAGCGGTTAACATTTCGTCTATAATTTCATTTTCGGTGTCACAGAAGATTCTCAGCAGTGTCAGTATCTTGTTCTAAAATTGGACAGTAGCCAATATCAGTGGAGTCGTCCGCAAAAGTGCGTTCGTGTTTATGAAGCATTTCTTTAAATTGTTCATCAACATCAGAGGTCAAACTAGTGTTAGCAATTGTGATTTCATACAAGAGATTGACGTGAGTAGGAAGATCATCATTTGACTCGGCAACGTTAGCAATCCCAGTGGGTGTGGGATTAAAAGCAAGAGCCTCAGGGTCGATAAGTCGAGAAGTCGAACTGCGACGAGACAATAGTTTCTGAGTTGAACTTTTAATATTTTCTTTCTGATTCATTGTTCTGAATTTTAATACTGTCATCATACACTCATACATGGAAGTGGATGGTGGTACTGTAGTACTCAACAGTATTTTTGTGGTTTATACTGTGTAACACGTAGATCGTTTGAAGCCAAAAATGGTGCGAAAATGCACCAGAATGCTCCATTTCCACTTACAACAATAAAGAAATTTTGCAAAGGGAAACCCCTCCCCAGACCTCACGCCCTTGCAGCCTTGGCCGCTCGACCGTCCCCCAGTTTTGAAATCGTGGATACGCCCATGAAACTTCATGTATTATATGTTCATTAACGTGTAGTAATCTGGCGTTGCTCCAAATCAGAATATGCTTACTAATGTCTAAAGATAACTTTACCATATTTTGTTCACTTTTACATAGTGCGGAAATGTTTTGATAGCCAAGCTGCTGCACTATTAGCTACCCATTTGAAATAATCCTCAAACTGTACCATTATACGTGTGTAGAGCCTGGGGTGTATTGACAATTGGCACGTAGCCACCCAACATTGCATAGAGGAAACCAGATTTCAGGGAGGGCAGACCCTGTGGACACATTCACCATGTTTTGAGACGTAGAGGACCGGTTGAGCGGCCACAGGGTGGAGACAGGGCAAACGGGGTCCTATGGAGGTGATTAATTATACATTTCCTATCCCAGATAATTTTTGACTTTTTCTTGCTTCTAGGGCCGGAATGGCCGCCTATAAACTCCGTAAAGGACGAAATGGCCTGCCGGCATGCCTAGTGGGCATTTAGCGTTGACCAATGTATTTCTTATCTTTTTTTATCACTGTACTTTGAGTATGATTTTCATAATAAATAAATAACTCGCACGAAAATAGTTCCTTCTAAACGTCAGGTGCCGTCAGGTGCCGAAGACTGTTAAATTACTTGAAGGAATCGGAAACGGAGGAAACGGTGCATTAATATGGAGCACAACAATATTCTGAACAAATATTCAATATTTCATACTTTTACGATACATTGGAATCTATGAGAAACCGTCGCCGGTTGAGTACCTGCGGATTTATTCGTGCCCATGCTGGCGCGCACCGTTTTATTGCCCAATGCTAATTTTGGCTTGTCTGAATGGAGGTCAGGACCCTCCCGCCTAGCCAGTAGAGTGATCGTATTTGAGTGTATAGTCGTCGTTGTATCGCGTGTATAGACGCTCTTCGGCGGATTAGCGAATGGTAGGCAGCCGCGTTAGGGTCACCCGGCCTACTTCTATGAATAACCAATAGCGGCGCGTATCATAGGTCGAATCTAATTATAGCACAGGCCACGTGCACCCAGAGTCGTTTTTAATAGGGCGACACGGGAGTGGCGAAGTTTAAATGTGTCAGCATTACGTGCATTATTACTATGTGTTGATATAGTCGGAGGTGTGATGCGCACCGGAGGCGTTGTGTGTGTGTGTGTGTGTGGTTTTTCGAGTTTGTAAACTCTAGACGGCGAGTTTTGGTACTGCGGTACCACAGAGCGTGTTGCTATGCTGAGGAGTTTGATGCTGTGTTCGCCGGCAGCCTGAGAAGTTAAGTGCTTCATGATACTTGAGTATTTTTGGTTGCGTCCTGTTTGACTTTGATTTGACAGCGCGCAAATCGGCTGTTAGTTTTAGTACAACGGACAGCTCGCGATCCGTTTGGAGACTGTAATTAGCTCTTTGTATTTCGTGGAGTTTGAGTTCGGTGAGCTAGCAGTGAGTAGTGTATTTCGTGGAGTTTCTAGCTAGCGTGAGCAACTGTGGTGCTGTATCAGAACTGACATTAGCCCAGTTGCAGATTGATTGATATATTTTCGCTATTTCGTCTGCATGTATATATCGCTATTGCTTTATTATATTTTACAGTGAATTCATCCGCTGTGTTCGTTTTCAGTAGGCATCTCGTCATAGTCTGATAGCTTAGTCTCGTAGAGGCAGCTAGGATTCTAGGGATATCCAAAGAAGAACTCTGAGACTTTCGTATTGGACGCTACCAGTTTAACAGTACATAACCGCTATATTAGGCCAAGGGGAAGAGGTGGTCTCACATTTTTTGGCAGTGGTGGGATATCTAGTTGGTTATAATAATAACACACTGTTATTTCGCGTGTCTATACTGTATGTTATAGTGTGCATTTGAGTGATACTGTCTTGGAGTGTGTTTTGCAGGAGTTACTGAGAGTTGTTTACACGGGTATCGCATTATACGTCAGTATCTCGCACTGGTATTGTGACGTATCGCTGATGTAAATTTGATCGTGAGTGCTTGTCAGTAATCAGTGTGACCTGCAAACCCCGGAGAATCTTCTGATCGGTATAATTCGTCTCTGTATTACGCTTTGTGAGAAAGATACTCACATCTACAGTAATTTGGAACTTTTGATATCAGTAGCCCGTTGTCACCAAATTTAACGTAAGACACTGGCTAGAGTGCCAATCAGAAGAATTTGTCACTTTGTGATTTGTATCATTGTGGTGATCATGGCCGAGCTAACACAACGTCAGCAGGAGCGTATCTTGTCGTGACGATGACTGTCGCCACCGTCCGTTCGTAGATCTGGGGAATTGAGTCAGACGATAGGCAGAGAGGCCGGGATCGGTCTCGCTGTAGTAGACTACTTAATGACTACTTATTGAACCTTATTATACATTCTCAACCACACTTGTTCTGCCGATTCATTCTTTTATTTAATTCTTTCACCATACATTAGGACCAACATTAAGACATCTCACAAAACAGCAACTACTACATCATGCATCCGTGTCCATCACCGCTTGATCGTCGACTGCTTACACAGCTACACTGCTAACCATCCTACTGATACACAGCATCACTGCTATTGACTACGCCTGCGCATCACGACTATTATTAATTATTTTTCCTCTACTTCCGTTGGGTACAGCCCTACAATCTCTAAATCTAGCTCAGATAGGCTACGGTCTCAGCTTGTTCGCAGCGGCGTAGAGGATGAGGTGGGCCGAGGTGAGCTAAAAGCCGTAGCGACCCAAATTGAGGTCAAGAAACAATGGAGCGAGGATGCGAGGCAGAAACTTTTACCCGACGATGCGGAAGAGCTATTTCGGTCGCCTGAGGGGGCTGCACCCAAATCTCACCAATACGAGGTGCTAAAAATGAAACTACATCTCCGCAAAATGGAGCTAGAGGCCGATAAAGACTCCCGTAAGGCGGAGGCCGAAAAAGGGGCCCGCCAAGCCGAGGCCGAGTCCCGTAAAGCGGAGGCTGAAGGCCGTAAGGCAGAGGCCGAAAGAGAGGCCGAGACCCGTAAAGCCGAGGCCGAACGGGAAACCCGTAAACTGGAGCTAGAGATGGAGCTAAAGAGTTACAAGCTAGGACAACCGGCGGGGATGATGAGGCAGGCTCCACTGGCCTAGAGGGGACAGTGGCCGTAGCTGGGCCTGGGGACAATTCCCCGACCGGTCGCACCAAGAAGTTTGGAGATGCTCTGAGGCACGTTTTGCCACACATGCCGAGCGAACATGCTGAGTTACCGCAGTTCTTCGACACAGTCGAAAAGCTTTTCACCATATATCAGGTACCTGCTGACGTTCGGGCGAAACTGTTAATACTGATATTGTCGTCTCACGCTAAAACGATTATCGGTCGTATAACGAGTAATGACCTGATGACGTATGACAAGGTCAAGCAATTTTTGCTAACCGAGTTTAGGTTAACGCCTAAGGAGTACAAAGTACGGTTTGATACTGCGTCTAAGAACGTAAATGAAACGTACGTACTGTTTGCCTCAAGATTAGGCAATTTGTTGTCATACTACTTGCGTAGCCGAAACGTAGAGGATTTAGATACTCTTTGTGAATTGTTGGTGAGTGACGAGCTGAAATCTTGTTTACCACCAGGGACAATGAACTATGTTCTGTCCATAGAGGGCGATGATTGGTTCTACTCGTCCAAGGTAGCTGGCTAAGCAGACACCTATGCGGCCAACCATGAAAACCGGTACGGCCAGAACCAGAGCCAGAGGTACAGGCCCTCTAGCGGTAGTATGCCGGCCAAGTCTTTTCCTCAATCAGCCAAGACCACGGGCGAGCAGCCACCACCGCAGTCATATGGCCGTGGCAGGGGAAACTACGGGCCCCATTACTCATGGCGTGGTAGGGGGAACCCCGGCCGAAACCAGGCCGAGCAACAAGCGTGCTATGTGTATCATTCTGTAGGACACGTATCATACAATTGTCCAAACAGTCCCAGTGGCAGTAACGACAAAAGCAGTAATCAGGCCACATTGGGTCGTGCTCGAAGTAAATTGCTGCACCACCGTACAGTGCAGGTCTGCGTGTGATGAGAGTGTTGCGGCGAAGGAGTGTGCTGTACCGATTGATGAGAGTGTGTGCGAGTCTGCGTGTGAGTACGTGTGGGAGTATGGTTGTTTTCCTGTTGTTGAAACGTCTGCTCCGTGCGCACCAACGCAGGGGAAGGTTAAAATCCCTCCCTTAAGATTTGTTGATGTCGTGGTAAACGGGAAGGCGGTTAAAGCTTTCAAGGACTCAGGGGCGCAGATTCCCTTGATCAGTCAGAGTCTGTCGCAAGAGATTCCCGCCAATCCCATGAGGAGGACTATGATTGATGGTGTTGTGGGGTCAGCCTTAGTGCCCCTCACCAACGTAGATATTCAGCTTGCTGCAGAACCGGGTACTGTCAATTTCTGTACTACTGAATTACCAGTTGTGTGTGGCATTGTTGATATGAGCGACAAAGAGTATGATGTGATTTTGAGAGCTGATGTCGCGAAAGAGTTGCAGCAAATACCAGTGGTATCAGTTGTTGTTGCTGTATGTATAAATGCTGATAATAGCGCAAATACCGCTGTGGATGTGTCGAATGATCCGATGCAGAGTGACAGTGAGGGCACCTCCTCACAAATGTCTAATGATGTGACTAATGCTGAGTTTTGTAACAATAGTGCCCAGAACGATAACGCGAGTAAGTTGCTGGACGAGCAACAGCAAGACGCATTTCTGAAGGACTGCTGGAGCATGGCTCCTCAGGGTAAAGGTAATTTCGTGGTGTCACGAGGTTTGTTGTACGGTAAAGATAAAGCTTAAGGTCAACCTGTGTGTCAACTGTGTGTGCCGACGATTAGGCGCGAGCCTATTTTGAAACTGGCTCACGATTCGGTGTGTGGCGGCCACCTTGGTGAGCGGAAAACGTGTCAGCGTATCAAGTTGTCTTTTTATTGGCCAGGTCTGAAAAAGACAGTGAGGCAGTATGTCATATCATGTCAGGATTGTCAGTTGAGGGCACGTAAGTTGACCAATGACAGAGTGCCTATCACCCCCATAACCAAGGATCAGATTCCATTTCAGACCCTAAACATGGACTGTATTGGACCTTTGGAGCCACCGTCAGCTCGAGGCCACAAATATTGTTTGTACATTGTCTATAGTTATACACGTTGGCCGTCTGTGTATCTACTGAAAAGTCTGACGGCTAGGGTGATGCACTGCTTGATTTGTTTGTGGATGTGGGTGTCCCCAAAGTGATTGTCAGTGATTGCGGGACCAAGTTCACCAGTCAGTGAACACAAGCAATGTTGCGTAAACTAGGGTGTGCCCCTAGATTTAACGCTCCGGGACATCCTGAGGCCTCCGGAATGGTTGAGAGATTCAACGAAACTTGCAAGAAAATGTTGCACCATGTAATGCAACAACATGGGAGACAGTGGCATAAATTTGTACCGTTGATGCTGTGGGCATTACGCGAGGTCCCGAATGCCACCACAGGGTCGTAACTCCAGAGGGCCCGTAACGATCCTAGGAAAGTTATGGACCGGGGAGAACGATACGAGTGCTAGTATGGCCCAACCAGTGGCGGACTACCTAATAGATTTGAGATCTAAACTGTCTCAGGCTGCCGAATTTGCCCAGAGTCATACTGATGCAGTTCAGCAGGGTTATGCTGCACGTTACAATATCAGGGTCCGGCAAAAGAAATTTCAAGAGGGAGATCAATTCATTGTGTTGTCCCCAGAGAACACCGGTAAAATGGGCAACCGCTGGCTTGGCCCGGGGACCGTAGTGAGGGTCAAATCTCCCTACAGTTACCTTGTCGATTTGGGCAATGGCAATATACGCCATATGCATGCTAACAAAATGCGTCATTGCATTGCTAGAGTGCAAGGTTGTGGTGTTATTGCTAAATGTGACACAGAATTTGGTAAAGTGTTGTCACCCGAAGGTGTTGCTAAGGAAAGTGTCATGCCGAGTGTTAGAGTCAATCCAGCGAAGCTCAGTCAACTGGACAAGAGTCACCGTGCCGAGTTGGTCCAGCTCGAACACATATTTTCACTCACCTCGATGCCTATAATTCTCCTTAAATTTTTCACACTATTTCTTCTCAACCCATTTTTTCGTTAGTGTCTCTTGTGATCAACATTCATGCCAAATTTGAAGTTTCTAACTTCAACGATTCCCAATATATAGAGGGGGTCCCAAAATGTGAAAGGTAGGTCACGTAACCCTTCCGGACCCCCTTTGACCTAATTTCGCATTTTTTCGCTAGTGCCTCTCGTGGTCAACATTCATGCCAAATTTGAATTATCTAGCTTCAACCGTTCCCAAGATATGGGGGTCCCTACATTTTAAAAGTAGGTCACGTGACCCCTCACGACCACTTTTGACCTAATTTTATATTTTTACAGTAATGCTTCCTGTATTCAATTTGTATGTTAAATTTGACGCAAATATCTTCATCAGTGACCGATATATGGCTATTTTACTACTTCGCTGGGAAGGTTTTTTGGGGTGTTTGACCCTTAATGTAGTCGGATATCGTTGAGACCCCAAAAGGCTGAGCCTTGGCCGGAAACACGCGTTTTAGCGTATAAATGGTGCGATCGGTCAAGAAATGCGACATGGGCGCGTGCTGAAGAAAACAAAAAAAGAAAGAAAGAAAAGAAATTCAGAGATATGACAAGTCACATATTTGCCCAGACCACCCACGTTGCGCTACCCCCACCAAAGTTGTCATGTGTTGTGGGGTCCCGGACGCAGTCAACCATGCCAAGTTTCATAAAAATCGGTTGAGGGGTGTTTGGCTCCCTAAGGGTTGAAATCTGCCATTTTCCTATGCTTAACGGTATGGCTTAGGCCTATATAACAGGTTAGGGCTACCGCCCAACCTGTGATGTCGTCAGCATACATACGTGGCGACAGCCATTGCTTTCAGTTATCGAAATTAGATAGGTGGTATACAGGATAAATACCATTTTTTCGATTTAGATCTTTGTTGAAGCATAAGATTCCTTCAAAGTTGGCTGAAGCGGCAATTTGCCGTACTTCGCTTGATCTGTGTCTTGTTTATATGGGACTCAGCGTGTGTCTGCGGTACTATAGCATCTTAAACTTAAACTATTGGCTTTGGTTTCTGTGTACTCGAGACATATCACAGCCAACTAATCGCAAACACTTGATCTTTGCATGTATGGAAAACATCATTCATTGTTAATACATGCACCACTTGCTACACATTTTACATGCAGGTAGCATGAACTATACTACTCGACACGTTGGTTCATTCGGTGGCCTGACGGTGGTGCTGTATGTCAATCGACATGACTATCTATATGCCAATTCACCGTCTGCGGGATTTCGTGTAAGTTGAATATCATCCACGCCCGTCTAAGTGTAATTACTAGAACTGCATAATGTACGTTTCAAGTAAACATAAATGCTACGTTTACAATTTTCACGTAGGCCTAACAACTCTCGGCTAGGCTTCTTGGTGATTAAAAAATCGTTATAAAATAATATTTTACTTTGTTAAAAATTGATGCTATGCATTATTGTAGTGTGTGATATACAGTGTCAGTCAAAAAAGTATCCCCCCTAAATTTTTTTGCGATATTTTCACTTGTGTAATTAAAAATTACCGTGGCTATTGCCCAAACAAATTCATATGTTTACACCAATTTTGATCCATTTATCTGAATATTTTGTACGAATTCTATCATTTTTGCTAGTAAGACCCCTCAAATTTTAACAATTCAATTTCGTTTATTACGAAATTCATGAATTTCTCGTTAAAAACAGGTCAGATCAAATGATATTTAATTCAATATAACAGTTAGTATCTGTTAAATGAATTATGTCATTAAATGTTCAAAATATCAACCACTGGCTGACACACATACATGTATCTGTTGTCGCTTATGGTAGTCTTTCACAGAGTTGTCAATGGCTTTTTCCGGTAATGCAGACCAAATTAACTAAAGTGCATTTTAAAACTCCGGAACTGGTTTTGGCTTCTGTTGCAGCTTTTGTTAAGAGTCCAGCATTGCCCACAGACCTGATAATCCAGTGGATTGAGGTTGGGTGAATTGGGGCCACTCATCATTAGCGATGAAGTCAAGGCAATCTGACTTGTTGAAACTCAAAACTTGCAGCGGTAAAAACGATAACTACTCCTAGAAAAATTAACGCCATTTTGTTAAATATTAAGTTAAATTGACCAGAACGCTGATAAATAAATGGCCAAATTTTACGGAAATATACTTAGCCTAAGTGAAAATATTGCAAAAAGTTTTGGGGGGGCTAATTTTTTGACTCACACTGCACATGAATGCTATTGTAACGGGGGAGAATGGAACACTCGAGGCCGAGGGCCGAGATCCAGCCACAGCAGCAACGGCAACGGCAGCGATTGGTCGACATTCGGCGGCCGATTGCTGATTGGACGTGCGCGCGGCATTTTTGGGTGGTAGCAGAGTAGGGAGAGAGATAGAGAAAGGGGGGGGCGAGATGATGATAGAGTCAGTCGTCGGGCGGCGCTTTTCTTGAATGAATAATAAAGAACGTGTCTGGAACTGTGTGTAGTGACTCTTGCGACCGTAACCCGGTCGCACTATGTCGCTTTTGTCTGTATGTGTGTCACACTCATAGATTGTGTCAAAACAGCTAGTCACGTCAATAAACCGCTTTCGCCCTTTACATTCGTTCAATGGCGTTTATTACATCTACCAAAGACGTTATGTAATGCCCATTGTTTGTCTGTCTGTCTGTTAGCAATTAACTTTACGTAAAAACTACTGAAAGGATCTTCACGAAAATTTCACCACTAATGTATTTGTCGATAAGGAAAAACTACTTAAATTTTAGAACTTATCCTTTATCCGTTTCTGGATCATAAAAATATTTAAAGTAAAAAAGTTCACCTTTACGATACCGGCGACTTAACGAACACGTCCCCTTTGCATTGAAACAGTCCAATGCGGACAATGAATAATTAAAGCACAATATATACTTGGCGGATGTATGCGGTATCCTACTGCTCTTGTTTGTAATATACAAACAAGCCGTATATATAGAGATTGTTCGTAAGGTCGTTAATTTTTACCGCGCTGCGGTCTAGCGATGCGAATTTTGTCTGTCCGTCTGTCTGTCTGTCAAACGCGTGATTTGTGATAAATAGATGAAAGATAGGAAGATCGGTCCAGATTTTTATATCATACGAAAGATCCTATAGCCTAATTTTCTGAGAAGAAGAATGGTTGGTGGGGCGACCCCTTCTACGTTATATTTTGGGTCAACCGGATCCCGTTGGACCGAAATCGTCGATTTTCAACCGATATTCGCCCGTAGCTCCTCAGCCGTAACACCTAGCGAAAAAAGTTTAATTAACACTAATAGGAAACTTGTCTACTACGCGCTTTCCAGTGAGCCTAAGATGACCACCGTATATTGCCCCTAAGTTCTCCAAAATGGTCTCAAAAACGCAAAATGGCCGATTTCCGTCTAAAATCGCACTTCGCTTGAAGAAAGTCTGCTACAACCTTTCCTTGTGTGAAAACTGTCAGCGGCAAAGTTGTAAGGCATTTATTGGCCTAACTAAGCTCGGAAAAATGATTGGTGGGGGGGGCGAAATTTTGGATCTAACAGACCGCGTTGGAGCGAAATCGCCGATTTTCGATTTCTTTACGCGCGTAGCGACTCAGCCGTAACACCTAGCGAAAAAAGTTCAATTTACACTAATAGGAAGTCTACTACACGCTTTCCAATGAGCCCAAGATGAACATCGTACGTTGTCTCTAAGACTCCAAAGGGTGGCTCAAAAAAGTAAAGTGTCCAAAATTTGAACAATAAGCTGCAATAACTCCGAAACGGTACGAAGACAGGATGCCAGTTACTATTAATCACTGATAGGAAGTCGCATACGGGCTTTCGATTGGTACCGACCTCGATGACCTTGAATGAACGTGAACGACGTACTAACCCTTTTTTGCGTTTTTCACCGAATTCGATAGTTTTTCAAGCCGATTATATCACAGTGGTTGAAGATAGACATATAACATCCGTAAAATATTGTCTCCCATGCAGTCTTCTGCTTTTGGCAAAAACTATAACGCACCCTGCAGCGCGGTTTCTCTGCGATAGCTGAGCATCTTGTTATAATTGTTTACTGTATTTGTGTGTGCAGATACTTCTTCACGACAAACATGAAGAGCCAATGATGATTGAGCAAGGGCTGAAAATCTCACCTGGGTTCTCAACACAGATTGCAGTCTCTGCGCACTACGTAAGCTAACAAAAATCGATACTGATTTCTTGAATACATTACGTTAAGCTGAGAACACGTGACGATTCTAAGTGCAGTTCAATATTTTAAACGTAGTTGCACTCTACACATAAAACATGCTTGATTGTTTGTTAAGCGGTTGTTGACACTGACGTGACAGGTAGAAACTAGAAAGGACTTGACTGTAATATGATATAATATAACATAATATAATGATGATATTTATGTCGCACTAACAGTCAGAACAGAAGAATACCCAAAATGTGATGTAATGTGATGCAGTAGTAGTAGTAGTAGTAGTAGTAGTATTTATTCAATCTTGGAGTGATAAAACCAAATACACTACAAGAAACGCACATATCAAAGACACAAATACACAATGCAATATATAAGGATATATACAATCAAACAGGATATTATTTATGTAATGCAATGTCATGTTATGTGATGTAATGTAATGTTATGTGATGTAATTTTATGTTATGTTATATATGATAAAATTTGCATGAGAATCTGATCAGTTTTTCTCGAGATATAAGCCAATTTGATTTAATTCCAGTGTCGGCATCTGTTAATTTACTGCAGAGAATGATTAACACCTGTTGTGAAGAAGCTGTATATTTAGCCATGAAGTTTGATGCATTAAAATCAAATAATATTAGCTGACTTGAACATAGAATTGCATGTTGACAGTATTGCTATTCCATGTGTTAATCCAGCAAAGTAGTAGTAGCTTAATGTCAGCCAAAAGTTTTAAAGTCTGTTGGCATAAATCTAAAAAGAATTTTTGACCGCCAACATCACCAGCTGAAATAACTTTTAGCGCCAGTGCAAAGTGACTGGTACTTATGTTTTATAACTCATTATCATCAATATATAACTACAATTTGGTTTTAGAAAGGTCTCAGAGGTCAATGCTATTTTCACAATGCAGCAGACAATAACTGCGTCACACGTCTAACAGTGCAGTATTTGTCCTAGCTACCAGCTCTTAACGCAGTGTAAACTTAATGGTTATCACTTACTGATGCCGGCTAAAAATTAAATTCGATCTGCAGATCTTGTTACAGAATCCACATCTACTACAAATGTTTGCTTTTTAACTAATTTTAGAGAGCTAGAACTAACGAATGCACCACAGGACAATTATTGGTGGGGCCAAATGCATTGTGCCCCAACCAATGTTTTTTTTTGGGGGGGGGGAGCATTTCCCACGTGGCCCCTGCTGCAGCGCCCTAAATGGAAATCTGGTGTATGTAAAAAGACAAGCGGTCCCCACAGCCGGCCAGGCTAGGGTTAGCGTTACGGTTGGTCGGTGTGGCCGGACAGTATCAGCGGCCACACCCACCAACCAACAGGCCGTCTTTTTACACAGGACGTGCGTCCACGTGCGTGCGTCGACGTATGGTGTCGTATGCATTGTGAATGGGGCTTTATTGCCGATCGAAGTTTTACATTGCGAGAGTTGCGTTAAGAGCTGGTAGCTGGGACAAATACTGCACTGTACTGTTACGCTGTCTAACAAGACGGCCTGTGGGTATTGGTACACTTACAAGTCTATTTCATCGACTATACAATGGATTGTTCATCACAGGTGCATATCAGTAGCATTGTATCACTGTGTGAGATACAGATGAAAGAGCTGCCGACTCCGCACGGAGACTGCGAACAGTCGGAGGATTACGTGCAGTCGAAGTGTTTGGCCGAATGTAACGCAAAGTACGTCGTCGGGATGTGCAACTGTAAAGCAATA
>Ga0049105_1000222_pt1 | contig 16437 bp, 9 predicted proteins | sample WorMetvaBAHAMAS1_FD_61260 | JGI IMG/M metagenome (GOLD analysis project Ga0049105, IMG submission 61260) | Worm MetaG Olavius vacuus BAHAMAS.1 | ecosystem: Host-associated > Annelida > Digestive system > Unclassified | place: Germany: Marburg | collected 2013-04-09
TAATAACATTTTTAACTGAAAAGTGTTGTTATTTAAATTTACGAACTTATACGAAGTAAGGTGCGCACACAATTAAGGTGATGTGGTAAATTTTACTACAGTCGCATGTAGAATTTCTTCATGAATAAAATGATATAAAAACTATAAAAATCGGTTAAGACTAGCCAAAGTTATAGTCAAAAATAAAATGTCACGTTTTTTATGGTTCACTGTGTACAATTTTAAAAAAATGACAATGAAACATTTAAACGAAAATTATCAAACAGGACAAAACTTTGCAGATGTTGATGTTTCCACGCATAACAACGTTTATAAAGTTTGCATTTATTTGCGTGCACACACTGTTATGTCTTTTTGGCCAAGAATTCATGCATGCCATGTCATGATGTCAAAAGGGTGATTGTATACATGTACTGATCCTGATCGTGAATGTGTTCAAACGGTGACAATTCAAATCGATCGATATCTGTCAAAGTTACCAAGCATGAAAATAAAAGCGGTCCCTGCAGTTTTTGAAACACACTAAACAACACATTTGACTGTATATAAAAAGTGTACGTATTTTCTAGTCTCTCTTGTATTACATTATATACGTATGTTCGAGCAGTTTTGTATTGTGTTTGCTTCTTTTAACTTACAGCAGAAATGACAAGGTTTCGGCCACAACAACTGGCTATGACATGGAGGCCATACGGCAACAAGATTATATGGGGCCTTTCGATTTCGACTGTAACAGGGCGACAGCGTTGGAGCTAATGTCGCGCTCTCACACGTGAATCTTTATTTAGCGAGGTGTGAACTTGAAGAATTTGTTTAAAGCTGCTACGCCGATGCGTGCTGTTGCTGAAGTCAAACGCCAGCCTGCTGCTGCCCTTCCTTGGCAGCAAGCCCCCTCCCCTCCCCCCTCGGCACAGCTGCGTCCCGCCTTGATATGTTTTGGCTTTTGTCGCATTTGATAATCTGCTACTTGATTATCGCGGCTCTAACGGATGAGTTTCGACAGTAACGCGACGACTTCAAGGACCTCATCGCTTTCAAGGTCGTGACCTTGAGAACTGATGACGGGGTCGACGACTTGATGACCTCTGAACTGGCACACGGTGTCGTCCAGTAATTAAACGTGGCTGCAGGCGCTGTGCGACGTTTCAGAAATCACCAGCGCAAAGCCCGGTCGGTCACTCGCCGTACATGTCACCTGGCCTCAGTTCTCACTGTATTGCGTTTGTAAAACACATGTTACGCGGCCCATCGCGGTCATTTCGTCGCACGTTCGCTCGAACGCTCCACGGCGGAAAGTATGACACGTTGGTGTTTTCTCCGATACCTGAAATGCGACAGTAGGCCGCCCCGACGCGAGACGTAGGCCTTATATTTTGCTCGTATCCTTTATAAAAACAATACACATTACGTGTCATAATTGGTTTTTTTCACCACACTATCTTAATTACTTGTGTGGTGACGCATGTGTTCCGCAACATACGGAGATGACTGTCTCACGGCAATGGATACAGAAAACAGTGTAAGAAAATGGACTTGCCTGATCTGCAAGTCACATGGATTAAGGTCTTCTTCTCTTAGCGATCTTCTGTGTAGCAGGTTTACGGCGTTCCTCTTCCGTCTATAGCTCTCCATCTTTCAGGATCTTTTGCTGCTCTTTTCACTTCCGGGTACTTTGCTGATAACGTAAGGTCTCTTTATTCAACGGGACGCTTTGTCCATTCTTTCTTCTCTCTTTGTCTGTAGGTTCTCAGCTGAGGATTATTATTATTGGCCACCGGCGAAGCGGCGTAATATCTAATTTCGGTCGTGTCTGTCTGTCTGTCAGACGATAACTTTCGAAAGCCTTGACGTACGAAGTTCGTATTTGCACATCCGGTATATCTCCAGGGAATAAGGGTCAAGTTCGTATATGAAGGTCATTGGGTCAAGGTCAAGGTCACAGGAGCAAAAAAGGTCGAAAATCCTTAGTCCCGCGTTGTCAAACTTCGATCGACAATAATTCCGGTTTTATAAAACATAGAGACATGGAGTTTGCGTGTGGCATATAGGATTTTCGGCTACGGCGGATCGAATGGTCTGACCGTCATCTTTGTCATGTGACCGGAAATGACTACGCGTAACTAAATTGCGGGTGGTCGGCCTTAGATTAGAAGGCAATCTTGTTACCAAAGTATCTTACTACAGGTTACGTACTAAAACTGCCTTAGCATCTCACACATACACGCGGCCGTCGCTGTTACGTGATCGTCAGTCTTCTTCTTCCGGTCGACGCGCCACCTGAGCTCGCTCGTACTGCCGTCAATGACAGTGACATGCCGCAGACGCAACGTCATTCATCTACTCATCCGTGCCACATCTAAAAGAGTTAGCCAGCGCCCGGCGTTAATAAACTCGCTCTGTCTTTGTGCGGGCGCAATTACCTCGTAATTTGATGGCCGGATCGTATGTACTGCGCCGCGTCGTCAGCCTTTCGCTGACAATTTATCACGATTATTAATTATTAGCCGTTCCAACAATGATACAGACCGGCGACAGTTAATCATCTGCAGCTATGACAGATCATTTGCCGATTCGCATTTGCGAACATAACGTTCAACAAAATAATATTCTGTTTATGAATATTTTCCAACAAGACCACAAAGCGTATATGAGAGATTTTCTCAATCCTCGCACGACTGTTGCGCAACTGTTTTATTGCACAGATGTGCAGACATCTGCAATAAAATAAAAGCAGAAATTATTTCACTGTAGTTTTCATATAGTTGTGCAGATACTTTATGAGTCCCAGTTCTCTCACTGAACTGGTAAACGTTACGCACTCAAATTACATAGCAAGTCACAATGCACATAATAAGCTGTTAATGCACGAACTGGGCTGATATTTCACAAGTGTCTAATATTTTACAGTGTGAATTATTTTCGACAGACGAAGTCCATTTAAGAAATGAAAACTTGTCCGTCTGTTTTATTCAACTTTTGATCGCGCACAAACTAAGAGACGATCGAACGTCTGAACTGCAAATAAACGTTGCGCCGACGACATCAGTTTATTGTATATGACTCTTGTTACTAGTGATGGAAAACACGATGGTAATACAACAGAGATACAATGAAATCTAAATCTAAAGTTCGCCGCTCGACTACTGTCAACATCACAGCCTGGTGGTCGTCATGACTTTTGCCTCTCGCGTTTCAGGTGTCACAGGCGTCGTAGCCTTGGCGTTAAGTGGGGATGCCGCACCCAAGGGTTCGGATCGACGGTGTCCCTGCTAACTCACCGTCATCATTTCGCCAGCTGTACGCTTGAAACATTTTTTCAAAAATACTTTCCTCGTGTTCTGTTCTCGAATTTGATTATTTGAGTATTTGATTTCGTATGCGAAACGACTGAACGGTTATACAATCAGCTTATTTCGGCGGATTTCCTTTCGCCCTCATATATAGGTAAGGTAAGGTAAACGTGGATTTGTATAGCGCCTTGTCGTGAACACACCTCTAAGGCGCTCAGGTATGTAGGTTATAAATCTGGACCAAAAAAGTAATCTATACCACAGACACTGCCAAACGATGCTCCGTATCTGACGCCTTGCAAGTGATACTATCGCAGTATGCCTGTCACCCGTACTCCCCAAAATATACACTCCAGTATGTTCCTGCAGACTTCATATACCGGATTTAAGCCTACACGTGTATTAAGCAGCATCACAGTCGTGCGACCTACCGGGTAGAGTGGCGTCGCGGTTGGTACGCGGGTGAAGAAGTATCGGTGACTGCAATTACAAGATTATGAGCAACGACGAGCGGTGTCGGATTTCTCGTCGTCGCGCTGTCGCTGCGGTCAAAAGACTGTTGCCCGTTTGAATCGCGACTTGGAACTCGATTTCAGCCTTTGCGCCCATCTTTGGACCTCTGCGTCAGACGCTAAGCTCATAATGTACAGTACAATAGCACATGTCAGCTCGTATTAAACGGCCTCGTTCATATATAGCACCGATCGGGAATTCAAATCTCTGTCTGTTGATTCCGAATTATAGGTTTGCTGGTCGTTACGTTTTGACACATATCGCTGTTGCCAGAGGACGGTGAGACAGAACCAGCACCGTTCAGTTCACTCACACACGTAAACCTCAAAGCATGGACAGAGGCAATTAGAGGGGCCGGCAGGGGTCACAGGACCCGCGATCTGATGATGAACCGAATAATTCTGCAAACACGAAGATAACTGTACCAAATACACAGTTCTGTGTTATTAATTTTAGACTTTAAACTCATTTATTTCGACAATCTTACCCAGACATTTTTTATAACTACGTCGCCATAGTGGTCCTTGAAGTTACTCTTACTTGGGCCACTATAAATAGTTTTCTAATGTAATGTAATGACTTGAGAGACTTTCTGTTATGGTGTCATGGAAAAACATACACAGTGGACGCTGACGGTTACCACTGATAATAATAATGATGATTATGGTTATAATATAACATATGATGTAATATGCGAACGTTTAACGTGCGATTAAATGCCGACAGTAGCCAGTTTACATGCATAACACGTGAAACCAAAACTACAAGTCTAATTTTGCCATTCAAATGCTGTTTAAATTAGAAATACGTTCTGTGGAACGTGGTATCTGTCTGCCCCATGGCCACGTCCACAATGAACGAACTGTTCCTATAATTATGGCCGGATGCATGGCGCATGAAAGAGAGGGCTATATTTCCACTTCCGGTCCAAAATCGGACGTCACCGTCGTGTTCCACGACCCCGATTTCCTTTATGACGCGGGAATTTCGGCGATTCGGCCATAAATAAGCGTTATATTTCGTATTTTTCATTGCGCATGTGCGAAACGGCCGTATTTCCACTTCCGGTCTAAAATCTGACGTCACCATCGTGTTCCTCGGCCCCGATTTCCTTCTGGATACGGAAATTTCGGCCATTTGGCCATAAATAAGCGTTATATTGCGTATTTTTCATTGCGCATGCGCGAAACGGCCGTATTTCCACTTCCGGTCTAAAATCTGACGTCACCGTCGTGTTCCTCGACTCCGATTTCCTATAAGACGCGTACATTTCGGCGATTCGCGTACATTTAAGGCAGATATACTTCTACTTAATATTTGCATGGGTTTTCGGGACCTCTTGGCTTAAAATGGGGAGTTTGGGGGCAAAATAGGGGAAGGGGTGGTGCGATATGGACCCCCAAGGAACTCGTTCTTACTTTTCGGAGTTCTTACGTCTGTGCCAATTTCGGTGAAAATCGATCAAGAAATGCGACCGTGAGAGTGCCCACAGACGGACAGACACACGCACAGACACACCCTCAGACACACAGACACACAGACGCAAACCGATTTTATAATCTGTCCCATGCTATATGCTATAGCTATGGGGCAGATAATTAACGCTCATTAACAATCCCCGTTCTACCACTCAAACCCTTGTTATTGTTTGAACAAAATACCACGACGCACGGTCTTGTGTGTTTGTTTATTATGAATGTCTGTTTACAGCTCTTTATACGTAGACTTTTCGTTCATTATAACTTTGTTCAGTAAAAGTAACAGAAACATCTCAGCATTTGTATAGTGCGCCTCCTATATACAATGAACAATTACTTGGGCTTCGTATTTGGCTTCATGCACAAGACAGAGTCAGTAACGACTATTCTGTGGCAGAATCAGACAGGGATAGTGATCAGATTCACCTAAAAATCGAGTTTGGCTTGCGTTCGGATTGGGTGAGTCACGGGCATTTTATATACCCTGGGTCTGTGGCTTTTTGTCAGGTGTATTTTCCCAGCGGCGTTTTACCCGGACACCGCTTCGTGCGGGATGCATCACACACACGACACTGCGGACAAGTTTAATGATTGACTTGATGATAGTAATGCACGGATGCGTCATTGTATACGAACAGCAGAGCTCTGGAACGCTCGATCAGCGACAAAAATGATACGAAACGAAATCGTTTTAAACCGATTATATGCCGATCGCACTGTGCGTGTCACGGGTGACGTCAGGCGACCTGGCGAGCAGCTAGCGTGTTACTTACTTGACGTATGACATGCAACACGCGGTTGATGCTATTTACGTCTGAATCCGAACACCTATGTCAGTCAGTTTGTCGCCTGCCACGGATCGCACAAACTTCTATTTCTGCTCGCTCCGGCTTGACAGTCCGAGGGACTTTTACACGATTAGCACACGCGTGTAAGTAGCGGCGTGGCCGTCAAGATATGAGCTACAGTAATGCGACTTGCCGAGGGACTTTCCAGACGGCAGACGGTATCTGCTTACAGGCGTATGCTGCATCCGGATAAAATGCATCAAGAAACTGCTTGGTTTTTCTAGGTCGGATAGCATGTCTGGTATTCTAATGTATCTCTGCGATCGTTTGACACAATTATTCATAACAGCCATGTTTTATTAAAGTTTATTTGAGAGTCATTGTTTCTTATCAGGAAACAGCGTAACTGTGCATCCTCGCAGTTTTTCTTATAATTTTTATTTCAGCTTTTATTTTAGTATGGTGTGTTTTTCTCTCTAAATGGTGCGTAGTATATGTGCAAGTTTGCGTATATGTAAGTAGGGGGCGTGTTTGATTTATGGAAATGTAAATTTATGGGTGTGTGTGCATGTGTTTGTGTATGTCTTTTCGTCACAGTTTCATGGTTTTTTTTTATTTTGTGATGTTGTAATTGTAACTATGGACTTTTGTCTGAAATAGGCCTCATGATGATGATGATGATAGCCAAACATATTCGGGGAGTTCTGTAAAACACCTCATGTGAGGAGGTGAGGTGAGGTTTGATCTGACCCTCAATCACCTATAATAGGGGGTTGGTAGATTAGCTGGTGGTTCAACCCTCTCAACCCCGGCAATTCAAACACTAAATGCGAACAAATATTAGTTGGATGTAAAAGCTCGCGGCATCAGCGGTAAATAAGGTCACAATAAACGAGAATGCGAACCGAGTCATATGACTCGAACGGACTCGGTCGCGAGTCAACGACTCAGCATGTCTGTTTTTGTCGAATGAATTAATTGCAGTTGCTGAGAGCAGAGCACGCGGGTAACGTGTGAAAGTCCGCAGACATAGACGACAATTTACGCTCTTACTGGCGTCGCGGCGTGCGAGGGGGAAGCAGTTACATATACGGAAACGCATCAATCATAAGCGCAGCGATACGACGACCGCCCGCGTGAGATATTGTCAGTCATCGCGGCGGGTCGCAGTCAGTCGCAGCCCACCCGCGTGCAATCGGCCACACACTCTGTCGTCTCGGCGATTGTGGGAAGCGAGTGGTGCTCACGATGTGGCCGGGAACGGGACGACGAAAACACCTTTACTTTGGGTGTAATTTTATGGCCGTGCAACGTCTTGAAACGCGCTCTTTGCTTTCGTAGAGTCTCTCCGTCTGTTTATAAGTAAGTAAGTCAGTCAGTGTATTCGGCGCCGGAATCGCGTAAAATGGCTCAACGGTGGCGGGCAGTCGAGAACAGGTGCGTCTTCAGTGCACGTATGAAAGCGTTTTGTCTGTCAAACTGTCACATTCGTGAGTCACGCTCAAGATATCGAAACAAACTTCACACCATACGATTGAGCGATGTTTCTAGTTTCTTGATGCCAAATTTCGCAATCCTGGATTTAGCGATTCATCCCGAACGAGTACGAGTAAAAGAGGCGCACTGACGACAGCGAAAATTGGTCCAATAATGAATATTTATGTGAATGAAAATTCACCAAGAAAAATCCGGTAGCAACAACAAAAAGAAAAGAAAAAAAACAAACAAACTTAATTAAGTGAAATACATACACAAAATAATGACAAACAGAGCACATCAGTTAATAACAGTGTCGACGAAGTATTTTTACGCCGATATAAAACAATAACGGTGTAGATTTTTACAGTCTGCAAATTTGCTGTCGAATTTGTCACTCTTTTTTACCAGCACCTCACTGGGTAATTGAAAATCAAAGTACCATCGACAGGTATTGATAATTCGCAATATTCGGAAACGGACAGGAAGGAAGTTACTGTTATTCACATAGTAGCTCACATGCGGGCTTTCCATTGGGCCTAGTACTGTACAGAAATTGATGATCTTGACTGATCTTGATTCTTGAACGGCGTAATGGCCGTTTTTGCGTTATTTTAGCTTTGCGGCCAATTACGTCAAAATGGAAGATGGACACATACTGTCTGCAACAAAAATATAGAGTAAAGAAACTAGTTTTTATGTGTGATTTATGGTGATATTCTCGCAAATTACTGAGAAAAAGTGCGTTGTAGTTGCAGACAAGTACCCCCTTGGAGACAGGTACTCCCCACTCGACAACGAAAATTCGTTTTGTGCATGATTGCTCGGCCATCTCAGCAATAGCTAACTTCTTGTATTAATTGAGTATAGTATTATATTCGTGATTAGCTGCAGTGTTGGACCAAAAGTAAACGTGAATACACCATGCACTCATCAGGCCTAACTGTGCTGCCGAAGATTTCCGTGTAGACAGCGCGAGGTTAATTGCGATTTAATCCTCTTTGTAGCCTCTTGGCCAACTAAGCCAGAGCCTACCGTTAGGCAGGGCTGTAGAAATAGGTTTTAAAAACCTAGGTTTTAGGTTTTTACAAAAAAAACAGAAAAAACTCAAAAGTACATTTTTTAAACATTTTTAAAAAGATTTTTTTGTCAGAAAAAAAACTTTAAAAATCCAGATTTTAGGCTCACAGCCACAGCAGAAAAAAATTGTTGCCTTTCATTTTAATTAGTTGTGTTTATAGCTGTGGTATAGTCTGCACATGGCTATAAGCCTATAAATAATGTTGCAGGGGAATCTAAAAAACAAAAACCTAAAAAATTGTCAAACAACCCAGGGTTTTTCCAGCCCTACAGTTACGCAGAAGTCCCCGTTTTGGCTAGATTGTAGTTTACTGGGCGCCATAGGAATGCATTACGCTCACTTAGGGTTAGCCTTAGGGTTAAAATTAGGGTTATGGTTCGGGTTTGGGTTAGGGTTAGTATTAGCGTTAGGTGTAGGGTTAGCATTAGTATTTAGCGAAACATAAACTGCACAGTTACGACTGGGTATACGGTGTATTTCAATGGCGCCCAGTAAACGTAATGTGTCCCCATGTTTTTTTCAGAGCAGTGCTCGTGAAAATCGTCAGTACTTGTGTCGCCCACCTAGGGACGGATGGCCAGGTTGAGTTGGCGTGGTTGGTGATTAAAAATACCAAGATGGTGCTGACGCCTAACGAATGATGAAAAAGTAACGCAATTCTCACTGTTCAATGTTTCATCCGCATCTGCATGATAGGCGTCAGTGTTTTTTTTTCAGATTTCATATCAGGGGGTGTAAGCAAGAACCAGGGGGTTTACACTTCTGGCCCCTCCCTTTCATTCCTTTCCCCTCCTCTTCCTCCATTTCTCCCACTCCGTCCCATTTCCCGCCTTTCCCTCTCCCCCTCCCATTTCCACATTCCATTCATCACCCTTTCCAAGTTTCCCCTCCCCTCTCTTCCCTTATAATTAAGCCCCTTAAATCCAGCTAGCGTGTCTAGGGAGCGCTATTAGCTCCAAGCGGGGTTAGGGACGTAGCCCCAACCAAAATTGAATTCGGTGCATAATAGCCTTAAAATCTCACATCGGGCGGCAACAAATTTAATGACTTTCCTGAATCAAGTGACCAAATTTCATGCAAAATCTCTAAATTTTATGCAGAATTTGCTGATTTACCGACAACTGGGAGCGTGGTCCCAAAACTGCGTGGGTGTTGTGGGGTGTAAAATATTACTAATAGGCGTAGCTAAGAGTTTCGCTGTGGGGTGCGCTTACGCCGGTGTCATTTTAAGGTTTGGCGTAATTAAGAGTCGGGAGGAGTATAAGCCCCTTCCCTGAAAACTTTTGAGTTTTTTCGTCCGGAAATGGTATATTCTGGTGCATTTTTTGTGCACAGTACGTGTAACAGCAGGATGTTAAGCCCGCAAACTGAACAAATTTGATGACCTTTTCTTCAGCAAAAATTTCCTCAAAAATGATTTTTTCTTTCTCCGCCTGGGGGAGCACTTACAACTTACCCCTATAAATTACGCCAAAAACATTTTTTCTCGGCCTGGGAGTGCACATACACCCAATGTACTCCCTGGGTTCACCTATGATATTACAACCCTGGGAGTGTCCAATTGCACTCACTGCACCCCTCTGGCTTCACGCCTATGTCGTCTAGCGCCATCGGAGTTCTTCTCATTACCAAGTTGTCTCAAGCAAGGAGCAGACCAACGTGTTCCGATCCTACGTTGCTGCGGGCGACATATTAATCGAGTAAGAGTGAGATTAAGTGCTTAGTTTTGTGACGTCACGAGGCCCGATAATGTTGTCTACGTGGTCGGCGGCGGCATCGCTTTGATCTTCAGACCGTGACGTCATTCTGCGGGCTACAGACGGCGCGTGGGGCCTGTGCGTCACAGCAGAGTACTAGATCATTGCGTCAGTCAGATTGAGTGAGAATCGCTCAGACATCTGCTCGTAGATGGATCTACCATTGATGCTAAGGACGCTACATTCAGGGTTACTAATATTTTGGAATGAGCTTAGAAAGTATGAATTAGGCTAAAAGCGTTGAGTAAGACTATTAGTGATCTGATGCTCCATTAAAGTAGACTAGTTGGGGGTTACTACTATAGTCAACCAGAGGCGTTTACCGCCCCTGCAGTCCCTGCAATGCAGGGAGCCCTCGAATCGATGGGTCTCAAAACAATTCAAACACTACATAACATAAGATCATTCATGTCTTCGTCCCTTAACAGCATAAATTCCGACAAACAGGCATGCATAGCCAATAATAATGCCTGGGGCAGCCAGATTTCAGGGAGGACAGACCCGGCAGTCACACTGAGCAAAGTTGGTTGGTTTGTAGAGTTTACTCGACACGTAATAGGTTACTTCGGAAACGAACATGAGCACTGAGCAACGACTATCAGGTAGACGAAAAGATTCAAGAACAAATTTCACATACACGTACGATACTGAGCTCGTAATGCGACTGCACAGTAAACACTGTTTGCTTAAACTAGTAACGACTTACTTAACTTAAATAAGTGACTTATTTAAAAAGTAGACAATTCGGGATCGTGACTTGTTTTTATAAATAATGTGCCTATTTAACTTAAAAATGTACTTATTCGCCACCAATAAATTCTCAGTAATGGTCATACCTGACACGAAGTAGTGCTTGTTAACTGAAATTTGTGGCAAAATGTACCACTTGTTGGTAGCAAATTCATTTTTAAAGTTAACTAAATAAGTGACGTTTAATAAGTGCATTTATTTGCATCGACTAAATGACTGAGTTGTCTACTTTTTTTAAAATAAATTACTTAATTACGTTCGATAAGTTTTATAGATATAACAAATTGTTGCGCATTGCTCAAAACTGTTCAGTATGAACATGTACATGTATTGTGGACTTGTATACAAACGATACTTGACATTACCGTTATCGTTCATGAGTATAATGTGCTTTGTTTCGTACATAAATGTTATTACAATATTCCTGCTATACCAAGTGTTTTAATGACTATTTTCATTCGAATAATGCCATCCATGTTTATGGTACTAGGTCTTATGTCAGGTTATATTTGTACACCGTCAATTCATCGTTTGGTTTAAAGTGTATAAAATTCAAAGGGTGTCTTCTGTGGAACAGTCTTCCTAGACCAATAACTGATATAAACTCACATGCAGTCTTTAAAAGAAATTTAAATGTTACTTGTCTGAAAGTATGTCGCTGTGATTGCATTTCACTAACTCTATGTGGTCTGATGAATTGTAGTATTAATAGTTTTCGTATTTTTCTCTTGCTATTTTTGTGCGCTGTATGGAATGCCAGCGCGGACTAGCTACGAGAAAGCTGTCTGTCCGTCTGTCCGTCTGTCTGTCAAATGCGTGCATTGTGACAAAACGAAAGAAAGATCTGTCCAGATTTTTATACCGTACGAAAGATCACTCAGCCTAGTTTACTGAAGAGAAGAATGGTTGATGGAGGCGACCCCTTCTACCTAAAATTTTGGGTCAAGCTGACCCCGTGGGAGCGAAATCGCCGATTTTCAGTCCATATTCGCTCGTAGCGCCTCAGCGGTAGCACATAGCAAAAAAGTTTAATTAACACTAAGAGGGAGTCTACTGCGCGCTTTCCAATGAGCCTAAAATGAACATCGTACGTTATCCCTAAGCCCCTCAAAGCGGGCTCAAAAACGCAAAACGGCCGTTGTCCAACTAAAATGGCACTTTGCTTGAAGAAAGTCTGCTACAAAGTTTCTTTGTGTAAAAATTGTCAGCGACAAAGTTGTAAGGCGTTCATTGTCCTGTCTATCCGTGCGAAAATGATTGGTGGGAACGTCCCCTTGTACGTGAAAATCTGGCGGATACTGACCCACCCTCTTGCAAAACGCCGATTTTCAATCTATTTTCGCTCGTATCGCCTCAGCTGTAACAGTTAGCGACAAAAAAGTTCAATTAATGCTCTAAAACGCAGTTTCCCTGCAAAATTTAAACAACAATCTGCGATAACTTCAAAACGGTACGAGATACGATGTCGGTTAGTATTAATCAGTAATAGGAAGTCGCGTACGGGCTTTCGATTGATACTGACCTCGATGATCTTGAATGACCTTTGAATGGCGTAATAGCTTTTATTTTGCCTTTTTTCACCGAATTCGATTGCTTTGCTGGCCAATTACGTCACAGTGGTTGAAGATAGGCCTATAATGTTCGCAAAGTATTGTCTTTCAGTTCTAGTCTTCATGGTATAAAAATCTGCAGATTTTTCTTCCGTTTTGTCACAGTGCATGCGTTTGTCAGACAAACAGACAGACGGACGGACAGATAGACAGCTTTCTCCTAGCTAGACCGTGTAATGCATGCATTGCGGTAGAAATATGTAATTGGTTTTTGAAGTCGCGTCATGCTGTGCAACAAAATCTATCGCTGCACATGACAACGCTCAGTCATGCCCGCTGCAACAGTAGGCCTACACACGCACGCAAGAAGAAACAGGGGGGGGGGCAAAATTACCCTGCTCCAGTGTGTAAACTGTAAATGGAGCCCCAACCGAGCTTTATCAGTTGATGGGTAATAAAAAATTAATAAATAATTAATATATTTACACTGCCTGCAATATCGTGTTAGTAATTGCACCAAACCTTTCATACTACGAACGAACGAACGAAGTTTATTTGCCAATGAAAAGAGAGTGGATAATGACTGGCTACCAGTAGAGGCTGAAGCCCATCAAAGCTGGCCACCAAAGAAGAAAAGCAAAAACCGACAAACAAACAAAACTAGAAAGACAGAGAAAGAAAGAGAGATAACAAAATACATTATTATACATAGAAGGAGCTCAGCTATCACAGAGAGACCGCGCTGCAGGGTGGGTTAGTTTTGGCCAAAAGTGGAAGACTGAAACAGGAAGACAATATTTTACGGACATTATATGTCTATCTTCAACAACTGTGACGTAATTGACAAGCAAAGCAATCGAATTCGGTGAAAAAACGCAAAATAAGGGCTATTACGCCGTTCAAGGTCATTCAAGGTCATCGAGGTTGGTATCAATCGAAAACCCGTACGCGACTTCCTGTTAGTGATTAATAGTAACTCACATCCTGTCTCGTACCGTTTCGGAGTTACCGCAGCTTATTGTTCAAATTATGGACACTTTGCGTTTTAAGCCACCATTGGGGGCTTAGGGACAACGTACGATGTTAATCTTGGGCTCACTGGAAAGCGCGTATTGGACATTCTATTAGTGTTAACTGAACTTTTTTCGCTAGGTGTTACGGCTGAGGCGATACGGGCGAAAGTAGATCGAAAATCGGCGATTTCGCTCCAACGCGGTCAGTTTGACCCAAAATAACAGGTACAACTACAAGGTGTCCCCCACCAACCATTCTTCTTGTCACAAAACTAGTGTAAATCTTGCACTTTATATGTCTGTCCTTGAACAAAAGCTCCATTATTAATCAAGAGTCTAGAACTCAACAAAAAAGTGGCAGGTGTCTGTTTGGAGATGGTAGATTTCAATCGGCATTACAGATTCGGTAAAATCCGGCCCGATTTAACCCCTAAGACTGCCCAGGGTCCAGTGTGCGGTGAGGCCACGGTTGTGACAATTAAACAGTTTATTTATTGATTGCGGCGTTAAACGCAGTGGTTGAGTGGCAGCAGTCGTAATGGAATCAGCGAAGCGAGTCGCATTGTCCGTGTCACTGGTGACCCGTCGACAGACACGTGCGACCGGTCAGACCACCAGCTATTATGACGTCACCGTCACTGCAGCGGACATTGGTCAGCGAGCTACGTAGTGGACAGGGCAGTGCAACAGTGCTGACATCTGACGACAAGCGACGTCACACGCCAGGCACGCGCAGGATCCACTGGATGTTCTCTCCGCTGACTGCCAAACGTAAACGTAAAATAACTTACTAACGGTAGGATTACGATCAGAGTTATGGTTAAGAATAGGGTTAGCAAGTTTCTACATTTCACTAGTAATAGACAGGAAGTATCCAGGGCGAAATGATACCTGGTTCATATCAAGGCTCACACAATACGTGCTGCACATTTCTGTGATCAGTTTCGGCAAAAAAAAACAACCGAATGGGATGTTTTTAATTTAAAGCTAAACTAGCGAGACTAAACAGATTTAAGAAAACACCTATATATAAACCAACGTGCTAAAATGTACCTGTTTAAATCGCATTTATTTCATTCTCACATGTTAACACAGTCTTCCGTCTTGCGTGGGCTGTCCTGTCCAAACATCGAATTGAGTCAAAATCGATAAAATTTGACCTGGCCCGTTCTCATTTTAACAGGCTCATGTGGTGTAAGAATGTGGGCACAAATTAAGTTTCTTTCATTTTGTCACAATTCACGCGTTTGACAGACGGGCAGACAGACAGACTGACGGACGGACGGACGGAAGGGCAGAAAAGCCTTCGCAATACCGTGTGTTGCATTTACATGCAGTCGCACGGTAATAAAAGCGTACGCTTAATTCAGTTGTCTAACTTATATTATAATACTATACTTATTATAGAAAAGGTGGCAATTGTGAATGCATTGCAACTTGAAGGTCGCACCTGTAAAAATCTTCTCCGAAATGACCTATAATGTGTCGAGTGGGACGTTAAGCCTCTACACTACTGAAGGTCGCACCGTCGCGACAACTATCGTTCTGCAGGGCTATACGCTGTTCTGGCCAATTTTGTACTCTAAATTCTGATATCGCCATATAGATTCAGCGACCGCGATTTCCTAAAAGGGAGCAATAATTAAGGATCAGACGACGTTTTCACGTTGTGACCTTGACAAAATTTGTGATGGTGTCACGTAGTCAAACTCTGTACCGAATTTGACCGAAATCGAACAATCCGCGGTGAAGTGATTAAGCACATATTCGCCATAGTTACGTCACACTGTGACCTTGGCCTTTGACCCCTTGGCCTTTGACCCCTTGACCTTGAAGTCTGTAAACATTTAGTAAATTTTCACACGTTTTCCATTCCCTGTAAAATTAGGGGGTAGGCCCTACGTGCAATGTCTGAGTGGCGGTTTCATTCAGCCAATGATCCAATCTTGAATATACTTTTCGCGTGGGTCCGCTACGCGAGCTGGGTTATTCAGCACATTTTCGACACCAATTTTAGGGGAGGAGCGACATCATAATCCCAGTTTCTTAGAGATGAGAACCCCGAGGGGACAAATTATACCATGATACAACGTTCATTGTATTCGTCGCTCATGCTCCTAGAGTTAGATGTCAGGTAGGCTAGGTTGCTTCGTTTCAAAACAGGAGTATTTCAAAGTCCAAGATAGGCAAAATTACGACACGTTTGTAAAAAAAATTACGGGATGAGGGGGCGAAATGTATAAGTGAAATTTACGAGTTCTGCCTACGATCGAATTCGAACCTCTGGTATACTTTCAACCACGCTTTCGACAGGGCGTCTCTCGGTCATCCGGAAGATTAGAGCGTGCAACAAAGAATAGAAATAAAACATATACGAAATTCCGAGTCCGAGTAGGGGGTAGGCCCTACGTGCAATGTCGTTGCACTACAAATGATTAACGTTGACGAATCGGGGATGGTGCGAGAGCGTCGGATCTTCGATTTGTAAATTGCATACCAGCCACCTGCATTACCTGGTATTCTAGTTCTAGTTCAGTAATCGTCAGACCACTTTCGCGTATCACGACGATGGGGGTGTGCACACCGCTCAGGGCGTGTGACGGAGCTGCGTCTGGAATGCGGTGACAGTATCCGCGTTGACGCAGGCTTCAGGAAGAGAGTTCCACTCAGGTACTGTTCTAACAAAAAACGAATGTTTATACTGAGCAGTATGTGACAGAATATGCTTGAACTTGAAACTG
>Ga0049105_1000223_pt1 | contig 16416 bp, 11 predicted proteins | sample WorMetvaBAHAMAS1_FD_61260 | JGI IMG/M metagenome (GOLD analysis project Ga0049105, IMG submission 61260) | Worm MetaG Olavius vacuus BAHAMAS.1 | ecosystem: Host-associated > Annelida > Digestive system > Unclassified | place: Germany: Marburg | collected 2013-04-09
CTATTAATCACTAATAGGAAATCGCATATGGGCTTTCGATTGGTACCGACCTCGATGACCTTGAATGACCTTGAACGCCGTAATAGCCCTTATTTTGCGTTTTTTTCACGGAATATGACAGATTTTCCGGCCGATTATATCACAGTGGTTAAAGATAGACCTATATCCGTAAAATATTGTCTCCCAGTTCCCGTCTTCTACTTTTGGCGAAAACTATGCAGCGCGGTCTCTCTGCGATAGCTGAGCATCTTGTTTTCACCGAAGTCGATTGTTTTGCTCAGTTTGCTGGCCAATTACGTCACAGTGGTTGAAGGTAGACCTATAATGTCCATAAAATACTGTCTCCCAGTTCCAGTCTTCCACTTTTGGCTAGTGCAGCACGGTCTCTCTGCGATAGCTGAGCTACTTGTTGATACTATTGCAAAAGTCTAAAGTTTAGTGCGCCCACTTGTAAATGTATTTGAGTTAGTTCATATCTGTACAATGTTCTTTTTCTCTGAATTGAAAGGCAAGACGAATGCATTGAAATATGCTGATGCTTAGAGAAAATAGTCAGTTTATATCGTCAATGCTTTTCGTCAATGTAGATGACACGCAAGCAAAATAAAATTGAAAAGGAAACGATAACGTAACTGGCTAGCAAACTGAGCAAAGCAATCGCTTAACTGTTTGTTTTTCTCTTGTTTTTTTGTATTTGGTAGTACCTGTACAATGTCGTCGTAAAAAGTTCACGTTCGCTATCTCATCTGCTGATGAGTTTCTTGTCTATTTTGTATTTTTATTTTTTTTTTCACCGGTGTACAATTTTCGGCAGTGTTTTTTTTGAATCGCTGCCGGCTGTGATCAGTGGCGAGTTTTCAGAAGTCTGCACGTAATAGCAGCGTCGATGTAGTGATCGGGCACCTGCCAGTCAAGGAGCAATCGGTGCGTCGTTCGTACAGAGCAGACAGCTGTGTCATCGTCGTCGTCGTCGTTGTTACTGACAGACAACAGCTGCAGCAGCTGCTGTTCGGCGTCGAGAAGTCTGCGGACGCTGTGTTCCCTTCGCGCGATTATATGAAGCCGCGAGGAATACGTTGAACACTGTGACTGCCGAGCGCTGAGCACACCAACGTGCTGAAAGCAGGGCTGTAGAAATAGTTTTTAAAAACCTAGGTTTTTAGTTTTTAAAAACCTAGGTTTTTAGGTTTTACAAAAAAAACTAAAAAACCCAAAAGTCCAAATTTTAGTTTTTTTAATCCAGAGATTTTAGACTTACGGTCACAGCAGAAAATTGTTGCATTTCAGTCTAATTACTTGTGTTTATAGCTATGCTATAGTCTGCACATGGCTACAAACGATGTGGCAGGGGAAAGAATGTATCATATGTGAGATATTCTTCGTGAAGTTTGGGTCATAATTTTGCGTCCGATCTTCGTACATTGAAACCTAAAAATGTAAAAAAAAACTTTTTCTAAAAATACTAGTTTTTCCAGCCCTAGCTGAAAGTATGCACTGAGAAACAGCGCATGGTCAGTGTGACATGATAAGATACGCAGGTATTATAATGCATTTGAAAACTGACGGAAGCCATTGTCTAACACCCGACGTCAAAACGATAAGCAAAATCATAAAAAATAAATCCAAAACCGCTAACCAGAAATAAGTATGAGAAATAGTCACGTGAGTCCGTTAAATGAGCCCGGTGGGTGGGAAAAGTGTATAGGCCTAATTGACGGGAAAGATTTGTGGAAAGCGGAAGGCTTTGCGGCATGCAGAACCGAATACTTGGAACGTTACATCCCTTCTGCCGCCCGTCTCACCCTCCCGTACGTTACTTGTAGGCCTATACCGCAGTTATGCACAACATGCGCTCATTATGATGAGTTGTTATATTTGAAACTAGGGTTACGCTCCTCGGGTTTAGTTTTCCTGATTTTTTTCTGTGTTTATTTCGAGTTCGGTTCAGTTTACCAGCGCAATCGACTGTCTGGAAATACGCGTCTCGGAAATAATCTACTGTGTATCGGGTCGAGTGGGCGGTCCTACTCGACACAAGGTAGATCATATCCGAGACAGACGGGACGTGAAACTCAAGTCGACTTGTCGTCACATTCCGGGCACGACACTCGGCCCCCAGCAAGTCACATTGCTACATCATCTGCTGACGCAACATCCCGTTTCCGGCATCCGCAGCCGCAGACGCGATCGGCGCCGTGCGCACAGACGCACAGAGACAGGGAGACGGAGAACAAGACGGACAAAAAGCGAGTCCAGGGACCACACGCACGAGACTTCGGCGTCCGTTGGGGATTATTGCCGATGAGTGACGTGCGTCGGCCGGGCGATGAGGTCTGCCACGGCCGTGGATCTGCGGTCTGGTGCGGGTCGACACTCGACAGGAGCGGGATTGGCGACCACGTGCTACCTCGTTACCATCCAGTCGTACCTGTCAGCACTCGATCGGTCGGTGGTGTGCCAAACTGCTCCCCGCAGTGCGATCTGTTTCCCAGCAGCCACAGCGGGCACCGGGCACCGGGCACCTGGCAGAGCGCAGCGGAGCGAAGCATCGAGAGCGTCGCTGATGCGGTGTTTTACTGATTTGCACGACCATCACCGTGGCGACGGGCAACAGCTCCGAGCGTCTGTCTCCGAAATGACCTATTATGTGTTGAGTGGGATGTTAAACTCTACTCACTAGCTCACGTTAGCTCGCCTCCACAGACAAATAAACAGGGCTGGATATAGGAATTGGCGAGGCAGGTGCCCGTGGGCTTTCACAAGCAGGAGCTTCGGCATACTTCATAAAAAATTTACCGTACCTCTTAAAATAAGTTCACATTATTTATGCTGGAAATAGCATTACTTTATGGATGACTACAGTGACTTATGTGTTGTCACCCTTCGTAGTATTTCTAGGTAGGGTCGTCACTGCCAGTAAAGCTGAATGGCTTAAAAGTGTTAAAGATAAAGGATGCCATACTCACAGAGCGTTTTTTTGGTCCCTTTAATATGTAAAACCGTCACAGCACTGTCTGAACTATCTGTTCACTAGTAAATAAGTAAGTAAGAAGATTTCTAGTTAGCGCCCTTAACGTTCAGACACAGGGCGTCGCGGCTAAACTAACTAAACATAAACGTTTTCAACGATCGTTTGAATTGTTCGAAGGTGATGTCCGGTTGCCGAAGCTGTTCAGGCAGACTGTTGCACAGCGTTGGCCCGGCGGTGGCAGAACAGCGGTCACCGAACTGGTTGCGTGATCTCTTGACCAAGCATGTTCGATTGTCAGCAGACCGCATAGGACGGCGGCCAGCGGCGGTAACCAGCGTACAGTCGTAGTATGCTGGTTACCGCTGCTACGCTAGTGTAATGACCAGTGAATGTTCTGACGCATGCAGTTAACTAATAATTACTTTTAAAATCAGACAACTGCTTAGTTGTCTTATATAGCTTAAGTTAATTAGACGCAATTAGACCGTACGTTGGTTGCCTTTTAAGGCTTCAATATAATGGGTGAGGTCAAGTTCGGTCTAAGCCAAAAGGCTAAGACTAAGGCTTAGACTAAAGTTTGGTCTAAGTCTAAACTTAAGACCGAACTTGGCCTCATGTCGGCGATTTGGTCTAAAACCATACTTAAGTCCAAAGTTTGGACTAAGTACGGTCTTAGACTAAAGTCTTAGACTAAAGTCTTAGCAAAAGTTGACCTCACCCAATGTCTCATTATTATGACCTTCTCACGCATGCCGCTTTGACAGTTTCCGCACCGCTGGGGCGTGGGCATGCTGCATGCACCCACAGTTAAGAATGCCTGTCTTAACTCTTATACAGAATGTTCATCAGTCATCACTGCTGTTGGGCCCGTAGATGGGTATAAGCTTACCAGGGAATCAACGACGCATGGCCGGTGTGACGCCATGTCTGTGGTAACGTAATATTCCCAGCCTCAGAGCATCAGCGCCGTTTGACCGGTACCAAATTTCATTGCTTGATGTTTGGTACGTGATACGAGCAGTGAGATGGCCCGGCCGGCAGCGGCAGTCGAAGCGACGACCTCTTGATTACGAGCTAGCGGCCAGTACGACGCCATAACCAGTGCACTATCCCGACACACAGACCACCGCAGCGACCAAGTTTATTGCGTCTCGTCGCTGGTAATCCATGTGTGTCTCACGTGCACTCAGTTGACTGAAATATGAGGCCATGTAGTCACTACTGTCCGCTGTATCCGCTCTTTTAGTGACCTACCTAAAAGGTCATTCAAGCTCACTCTTGATATCTCGACGACGACCGAAGAAAGCGACCTCGATTTTAGGCCGTCCGCGACGTAGTTGATTAAGGCCTTGTGAAGTGCTACTGTACTTCACTGCCGCTCTATCTCTCATCTCCGAGACCGCACTGCTCTCCCGTCAAAAGTATATGAGAGGTTGGGTACTAGGTCTGTCACGAAAAATTGACTCGGAAATTTAGCCCATTACTCCCTAATTTTTACATTGGGTGAAAAGTGCGAATTCTGGCCTCCATTTTCCGACCCAGTCGCCTGCCTTAGGGTCGCCGTCGTTTCGAAAGGGAGCAGTATATCGGAAGTCTAGAAAATTTTTGAGAGCATTGTTTCGAGCACTGTCGGAATATTGGTCTCCATGTACGAGGGCTGACTATGCTACCCGCCCAAGACGGATCGCTTCCGTTTACGCGTGAGATACATGTTAATGTAATTATGCAATACAGATTTGGCTGATCGATGCGCCTGTTTAGCGTGTCGCAATGGATGCTACCGGAACCGAATGACCTTGCTGTCTGCGCAGAATCTATTCATTCCTCTGTGCCACTTATTACCCAAACGACAGGCACAGCGGATCGATGTCGGCGATGCATATATATTACGACACCGTCGTGGGGGGCCTTATCACATTCACAGTAATAAAGACGCCGGGCGTGCTGACCAGCCGCAACGGTGTTTTACGATGGCGACATGTGCTCGGCGCCGGCGGAGCACGTTTTTACGCGCGACTGACGGCATGATATACATATCCAAGGCGTCAAACAACAACAAACATGACATGTACATGTAAACGCCAGACGGTCGTTCGTAATGGGATCGGAACGAGTACAATCACAGGAATCTGCGATAAATAAATCTTCGTTGAAGACGTTTCGTACTACGTCAGATGATTCGTGTTGCGACTTCTGTATGGGAGTTCTTAATTTCTTGTGTCATTTTACGATGTGGTGTTGTAGCATTTAACGTTGCAGTGACTGTTCAGTCATTGCGAATCACTGTGACTAGCCTCGTCTCATCGCGCCAATATTCAAGTTGTAAAGTGAATGAGTTGGAAGCTATGTCGGCGCATTATCACCGTTTACAGATGCTGTGAGCTTACTAGATGTAAGTGTGATTGAGGACGACGTCACAGGGTAAGACTAAAGAGGACAGGGGCGCAACCACGGCTGAAAAGTTGAGGGGGACCAAGGTTTGTGTCCCAACACGCGCCCGGCCAAAAGCCGGGCTGGGTGTTGAGTGCGGGAGGGGATCGCCTCCTCCCCCTGTGAGGGTTCTGTTATCAACCCCGAAATTTTGTTTGAAAAGTTAGATGCTGAATCCTGCATTCTGGTGACTACTTGCTGTGAAATTTCTTGCTTTTTAAAAACTACGGCCAAGAAGTTGGGGGACAATACATTGTTGGTCCCCAAAAGTTGGGGACCAGTCTCCCCCAGTCCCTACGGTTGTTGCGCATATTAAAGAGGTGAAAGGTGAAAGCCAGGCTATTTAGCTACGTTAAGTGTGAAAAACAAAGACCGGAGTTGATTGTAAAAATCGGTTTCCTTAATAAAATTAATGATTTTGTGATTGTCGACATTTAAAAAAATCTTTCAAAGCATTCAAGCTGTAGTTCTAGTCTCCGTATAACATACATTTCGCGGGAATGACACATAGAGGCGTAGGAAGAATTTTTTGTTAGAAAACCTGGTTCGTTCATCTCTAAATTATGACATTCTGACACAGAACTATTCCATGTAGCGATATTTTTTGTATTTGCATGAAAATTTCTTCATCCTTTTAATGGAATCCCAGGATCACATGACCGCCCTTGGCTGCGCCAGTGCCCCGCCCCCGGTAACTGTTGTTCAAATTCACAACAGTTGCCGGGGGAGAGGGCACTTTACAAAGTTGACATTAAAAATGCTGCACAGCTCTCATTAGCAGATTACTGTAGTCAGCAGAGAGTCAGCAGAACAGAGACAGAGCCGGTTGTTTGTCAGCCAAATGACTGACGGAAAAGGTGAGACTTGGTCTCTCGCCGGCATGTCAGTATTGAGGACTGAGGAGGCGGCCCTTGTCTGTAGTGGCAAAGTGTTCTCCATGACATCGGGCTCCACAAAGCTTCTAGTAGAGTTGTGGGGTGTTATCGTCATGTTAAGATCATTAGAGAGGTCATGTCCATGTCAAGCTGTCATCTCTGCAGACTACCTCTGTCTCGCTGTGAGCTGGCCGTTGACGCCTGCGGTTCACCCGCGCGCTCACTTGCACGGCGGTGTCCACGCCAGCGCCAACACCGAAATAGCCGACGCGAGGCGATGGTTATATACGACCCGACAGATGTGAGTGAAAAACCGCCCAGTGCCACTCTGCGTCCCTCCTGTCGGTCCTTGCACGATATCCATTACCTCCGTGAGGTTTTTGTAAACCGGGTTGAATGAGTGAGTGTAGTCGGTATAAAATGGTGTCCTGTTTCACGCATCCTGATCGACAGTCACTCGACTAGGCACTGTCATTACGAGGTCAATACGAGACGACACGCTTGTTTTCCATAATAACAGTTTTCTCATATTTCCCGACAGATAAGTTTTCTTCATTGACAGATTCAGTCGCGGACGTTCAGACCGGAGTCTTTTTGTTGGCTTTTACCTCGACGAAATTCTTGACTTTCACGGCGAGCGACGTTAGTTTGAATCGACATTCACTTATTGCTGCGCTTGTATTATTGCGCATACTTAGTGCATCAACCCTTTTTCCGTCCGAAGGCTTCGGCTGGTGGCTGGCAAGTGTACGCAAAAACCGTAGCTCCTTAGTCCTTATAACCTACTGTAGTTAATACAGTACGTATCTGTTCGCCGGACATTCGACGATTCGAAGTGTTAATGCATTAGATATGTTTACGTAATTGCGCTTTAAAGGTCGACAATAACTTACTTACTTACTTAAGTTTTAAGCAGCTCTTAAAACTCCACTGAACTTATTCTGCTGCAACTTATTTGACGCATAAAAATTGAGCAAGAAAAGCATAAGTGCATACATAGGTAGCCTATGTGTTTTATGAATAAACAGTCTTATAGTCCTCGAAACCGCGGTCTTGGTCTCGAGCCGAAATTCTGTTGTCTTGGTCTTGGTCTTGGTCTTGAAGTATTGGTCTCGGCTGTTTTCGAGACCGACGAATAATTGAAATTTATTAGCAATGTGTGCGAAATGTAATGCTGAATTGTGAATACTGGTACAGCTTCATACATGTGTTAAGATTGTGAACTATACTAGAACTGTCAACAGTTAGTAATAGCTAGTCTAATACAGTGCGACTTTGTGATGGCAGTTTACAAAATTGATGTTCCATTGTCAGCAATGTGTACTTGTTTTATGTGTCATTTGCTGGTCTTGGTATTGGTCTTGGTCTCGAGACAGCTGATCTTGGTCTCGGTCTTGGTCTTGGCATTATTGATCTTGATCTTGGTCTGGTCTTGTTACAGCTGGTCTTAACTACAACACTAGAATTAAAATCGTCAAACATTTATTTTGATAAATATGATCGAAACTCGCGAGGGAACTATTTTTCACGCGAATCGGACAACTGGACAATTTACTTATTTTTAATTTACGTAAATTTTGAGTGAAGTTTATGCAACCGGCCCTACTAGTCTTTTTGTTGGTACAATGTCTCCTTTATGTAGCTCTTTTTACAAGCACCTGATCAGCGATAAACATTTTCAGACCAGACCAGGTTCTGAAAACGGACTTTTTTTGCGCCGCCGACTGACTTAGCGTGTCTCTCCGTCATCCTTTTAACTCTTCTTCTTCTTCATCATCATCTTTTTGCTTTGGCTGACGGATACACGCTATGCTGGCCGCTGGCAATATGCAAACACCGCCAATGCACTTGATAACTGCTGTCGTCAGTTCATATAATAAATTTGGATGCCGCATCTCTTCCGTTCCGTTCTACCGCTAAGCTGCAGCAACTGACGTTTTTGCTTCGAGTTGTCTGGGTCTCATTGGCAGTCGCGCTTGTTCGTTTTTACGCGACCGTTGAATGACTGAACTACGTGCGATAGACGCTGCAGCAATTACTGCTTAATTTTATTCTTTCGGTGCATTTTTCTTTCTTCGTGTTGTTATCTGACGTACCGTGACTTAACTGAGATCACCGATATCTGTGATGCAGCTGACGAAGCGTTATTCAGTAAAATCCTACACCACCCAAACCACCTACTAGCCCACTTGCTCCTTAATGAAACCCACACACCATACCACCTCAGGCCAAGGCGCCATAAGGCAACTTATTCCAACAATCAGCAAGCTATATGACAGCAACTCCATTCAGTACATGTTGTACAAGGACCTGTATTGATTGATTGATTGACAATTCTCTACTTTAATTTATGTATTCTGTTGTATTTTACATTACGTCTCTCGTGTTGAGCTGCGTTCTGTCAACTGATAATAAACGAATATTGTATTGCATTGTATCTGTAGTACTACAGCAGCAAGCAGCAGCAGCAGAAAAGCATCTATAGAAACGACAAAGGACATAATTATTACGCTTTTTCAGAACCCTTCTCTCTAGAAAATGTGCAAGAAAAATGTCGATTGTATGGTGTTATGCCAGGTCTGGTAGTGGGACGGTATGGAACGGTATGCGATAACGGTACTTCTTTTCTGAAAACAGTTAATATACGGCTATGTCGCAGGGCCAACAGCGCTATACGGGGAGCGTTCTTTTAAACTCATGCACCAGAAACCGCTTCTGTGCCGGACTCTGCCCGGACTGTCTAGGGGAGCCAGAGCTCACGGTACTTTCCAGACTTCCTAGCTGGATCTGGGAAGGGATCTCCAGTCCAGGCCAGTGAAGAGACATGAATAGAAGGACAGAAAGGAGGAAAGGAAATGAGGGAGAATGGGGTGAAATGAGGGAAATAAGGTGGGGGAAATGACAATGTTCCATACCGGCACTTCTTTTTTCACAGTTCCAGTCCTGTGTTAGGCATACTGCCCAATACACAACAACAAAAATATCTACAATAAGACTGCCACCTCGAACGCCTCGCTATGTTCAAGTGAACGACTGCTTCCTCCATAGCCTATCTCATCCTCGGGCCTTCCGTCTCAGTTGTCATTCAAAGAATCATCCTGCTTCCCATGCACGTGGACCGGAAGAGAATAAACCGGATGAACCCAGGAGCTGTTTTGTTTTGCCCGGACAGCAAAGCATATTGTTCTTTCATGACTAGGTTCTCTTCTACTCCGTCCGCTATGGGCGGCACACCTCTGTCCGCAATCCGCATTACCCATGCCACGGTAAGTAGCAGATCAGAAGATACTTCACTTCTAACCTCATCTTCTTTCACACCACCTAGCGGATCACAGAGGACAGGGACAGGGTTGTCAACCCAGGTCTCCCGTGGCCAAAAACTACGTGAATTTTAGCTAGATCGAGCTCAGCTATTTCCACTTCCTCTTGGCTTGCTTTAGGGGAAGAACCTCATCTACCTCATCTGCTTGGGCCTTCTTAATCCTCTCAAACAACTGATTCAATCTGTCACGTGGGGACTGAGCGTCACGTGATGTCGTGTTGTTTTTCGTGTTTGACGTTATCATACCGTTTCTTTCAAGTATAAGCAAGAACAGTAATGTTAACAGAATGCACTTACAACTCGTGAAATAGCCACCGCGCCTTAGCACAGAACAACGACCTTGACTTATTCTAGAAATTGTCGCAGATTAACGCTTACTAACTTACACACGTGGTTCTTCTATCCCTTACTCAGGGCTAGAAGTGGGAAAAAAGGAAGTGCGGGACTGCGGGTGTGGAACTTTATCCCTTTCCTTCTTCTTCCTTCTCTCTCTTCCCAGATCCGCTATGGGGTCTGTGGGAGCGTTGTGAGCCCTGCAGTGCAGCCCGACCGACAAACGGTTTCTGGTGCATCTTGAGTTGAAAATCACACTCCTCGCGTTATAGCGCTATTGCATGAGTTTTATGATAATCATGCGTGCGTTATGATACATATTGTACGTGCGACATACCGGTATGGTGTTTCTCAGAAATAAAGTGGCGTTATGGTTTCGACCCAACCGAGGAAGTGGCGGTAAGGTATACCGTCCCACTTCCAGCCCTGCTGTTACTGGTTGAGTACATCATCATCATCATTATCCTCGTCATCATGGAATTTCTAGTGCACCTATTACACTAAGAACATTATGTGCATTACAGTGTCATAGAAATCTGCGGGCCAAAAACTAGCAGGTGGAAAATGCTGCGTTAAAAAGTACGAGTACAGATTCATTAAACATATTCTTCAGGTTGGTAAAACATTTATTATGAAAATTAAATCAAACACAACCAACAACGATTTACTTTGACGTTTCGGTCTCTATCAGAAGGCCTCTGACAGAGACCGAAACGTCAAGGTAAATCGTTGTTGGTTGTGTTTGATTTAATTTTCATACTATACGAGTACAGATTGCAGGGCCTCAGACTGGCGAGCATGATGCGCATGATACTAGTTTTTTCGCGGACAGGCAGACGAACGGACACACGGACGGAAGGAAAACACAACCTGTTTCGCGCGCACATAAACATCACGCCAGTCTCTCTAGCCAGTCTACTGGTGTCGTCTCGCACAGAAAGCAGAAAACTTTGCTCGAACGACTGTAACAAGTTATTGATATGCACGCCGCGGCTGTCGGCGCCGAGTGACCTGCAGACTTTGCGAAATGTGGCCGTCAACAGCTCGTTGCGATCAAAAAACCGCCGCCGCGCCTGCTATTGGCATCGACCAGCCAGCGCATCGTCTATATGGATTAGTTTGTCCGCCGGCGGTCGGATATTGTGATAACCCGAAGACGTTTCAGTTAGCGTCGCAGATAAGCAGACACGCCGGGTGTCTTACAGTGGCCAATACACGTGTAGTCGCGTTCGGTTTCGTGCAGATGTCGCTGACATTCGCGTTTCAGTTTCCTGTGTACTCAGTGATCCGCTGCGTTGTGAGTGTGTAGGCTTCGGGGGCAGATTTAGATTTTCAGAAAAGGGGAGGATTAACTGTGTGCTTCATTCTCTGGTGAAAAGGAACACACGAGCGAAGCTAGTGCTCATTGTCGAAATCATGTATTTTTTCGTCAAAAATTATGATTTTGCCTATTCTCAGCCCACAGTGACACAGTGAAAAGCGACATAAACACAAAAAATTATCACTCAGATGTTGCTGAGTTGCAAAACGAACGCCGTGCGCTTGACTGAGTGAAACGCCGAACCACATCCTTAGTCTTCGATTGTACAGCATCGACTTGACGGGGGGGGAGGGGGTTAAACTTCCTAAATCCACTCTGCTCGCACCCCTGAGCCATAGCAGCTCTCCGGGCTGATTTAGGATTCTGGCAACTGCCGCGCGTTAGAGTCGTCGCAACGTCGTAGTGGATGATCGGCCCCTTGACACCACTGATACAGTGGCAGGTAACTCCTCTAGCATCTATCCCGAGACTGTCTCGGGGTACGATACTCTGCGTGTTGCTACAGTAGCGTTTATCGCAAGTTTCTCTTGCGAAAAATATTGCTGAAGACCTGTAACGGTAGTTACGTAAAAATGGAAGATTTAACTTGCTAGAGCTTGAATTTTAGTACAAAATTTCAATTCTAGTACTGTCGATGTAGCAAATTAAACGGGCTTTTGCAGCAGCAGCAGCAGTCGTAGCTGCACAGTAAATAGACACCATGCAACACGCTACTGTGCCACTTAATAGACGGTGAAGGGGTTAAAAGGATATTTTGACTTTTCGAAAGATAACACTTTTTGAAATACACACACATACAGCTCCTGCAAACATTCTGAACTGTATTCTTCCATTCCTGCACTTCACAATATTACATTAATTTCCCACGTTAATTTATTGTCACGAATCTCAGAAAACATTTTCGTTTCAGAAGAGAAGTGAAGAGAAGACGAGATAAGAGAAACTACCATCTTATTTGTTTAGTCAGTAATTATTCCAACTCTAGAATTTATTATTTGTATATATGACAATAATTTTCTTAGTTTTGTTACTTTTTGTAAGTTGCGTTTTGTCAACTTTTATATTAATAAACAAATATGATGATGACTACGTATACAAACCAGACGGTGATAAAACAAAGCCATCAAGTAAAGGAGCTATGAATTACTTGCATTTATAATAGTCGTTATTATTCAGCTACTTGTACTTTGCAACATACGTTACATGAGAAACGCCGGAGTAGGCGAACCAGGATTCTGTTGTGCCTGTGGACATGAAGCTTAGTTACTGCAAAAACTCATAACGAGATTCTGATATGATGTAATACTAACGGCAAAGCCAAATCAAAGCCATGTGGCTTGTTTCACGCACGGTCTCGGTCCCATTCGTTGTTTATCGGGATCGATTGGTAACCGTTATAATTGATTAGTGGCAGATTGGTAGGTTATTTTTCTGTCGTCGACGCTGCGCGTCTGCGTGCATCGCCAATAACAACTTGTGTGAGATTATTTTGCTGCTAAATGACCGTCGTCTTTTCAGTCGTATACTTTGTACACCCGCCTCTGTTCTCGTTCTACAGATAATTTTCGTTCTTATGTTAGTTCTTTGTCTACAACACTGAACATAACACACAAATTTCACGCAACGTAAACCAACGGTAAAAACTGCCAACTGAATTTAACTGATACCTTTCAAACCGATGCTTTTATTACTGCTAAGTGCATTGACAAAGCGCGTTAAGGAATAAGGAGTGAAAGAAAGTTAGTATGTGATGTATGTGTGTTTATACAACTTTACAATGCGATTTCCGTTCTGCAATCAATTTCCGTTCTTACTGTCGTTCTTATTGACGAAAATATCACTCAAGGGCAGGCGTATATCGGCTCAGCCACAGTAATGGCGATTTCTTGTTTTGCATTGTATATGTAGTGTTATACACTGTGTCTCAAAAAATGCGCCACTTCTTAACTGATTGCAACTTTGTTATACGTCCACCGATTTTGATAATTTTTGGTGGATAAAACAGCGAGATTTTTAGCTATTGATTGGACACAAAATATCTATGTCACTGTTTCTGTACTTATTTAATTTCGCAATTACTTTATGGAATTAAAATTATGTCATTGCAGACGCCACCGCAGTGTTTGTACACATGGTTTTCAGCGACGAAGATAAGATTTTGATTAAAAAATTGTAGCAGTTGACTGGATATAAAGCGACGGAGTTAAGGAATAAGTTTCCAAACAAACGATAGACAAAAAGTAGCATTAACAGTTCAGAGACACAGACTCACAGGTAACGGCAGACCACGAAGAGTCCACACTGAAGAAAGTTAACGATCTGGCGTTGAGTCAAGAAGATACGCCGCATACTGCAGGCTCACAGAACCGTCCGTGAAATCTTGATAATCGGCTGAGATGTTATGAAATTACCACCATGAGTTTGGTAGCTGCCTTTTATTGGAACACAGTTTACTATGCTAAAAATGCATCAAATTTGAACATTTTAAGTTTCTCGGGGAAGTGCGGCCACGTATTTTATATGTGGTGAGTGTGTTACATAGTTTTATTGGAAAGTTAGCAGACTTTTCAGCAGTGAAAGAATTTTGAAAATCGGTTACGATTTGACGAAATTATCGTCAGAAGAGGGTGGCGCGTATTTTTGAGACACAGTGTAGAGTTCAGTGAGAGTCAGTCAGATGGATGGATGAGTGCACCCGAAATGGACCCGTTTGCTAATGACGAAGCTTAAGCTGCAGTATGTAGTTCCAATCGCTTCAGACCGATGACGGTACTAATTTGGTTAGCACTGACGTTAATCGGCATTGAATAATCACCGTTTTTCACCTGGTCTGCACATATGACGCATAAATTCATTGTTTTGTTGCAACGGGCGGTTGTCAGAGTCCTGTAGACATTTAAATCCCACTCGTGTTTTTTGCTTACTTTACTTTGTGCGGTGTGCTATAATGCTACTTGTGTTGAGCAAATAAATAAATAACATGTATATAATGAAAGAATGAATGTATTTCAAAATCTGCTGCGCTTCGGTTTCATATTCAAGTGCTTATTTTTTATCACTATCATTTGTTGGACCACCCGCGAAGCGGGCGGCATGGTATATAATTTCGTCGTGTCTGTCTGTCTGTCTGTCAGACCATAACTTTCGAAAGCCTTGACGTAGAAAGTTCGTATTTGCACTATATCTCCGGGGAATACGGGTGAAGGTAATCCAGTCAAGGGTCTGGTTGGCCTGTTTCAGTGTTGTAATTGAAATAGTGGGAGAGAAGGTAGTGGCTGCCCAACTACATGTAGGTAAGTTCGGGCCTGCCGGTGTCAGTACTTTGGGCGACCAGCTCAGGTGAGCGTATTGCTTTTCTGGCAGCCCGCCACTGTGCTTTATCGTCATGATTTTATTGTTTATTGTTTTTTTAAATTATATTTTGCACAGTTGGCCAATAAATTGGCTTGGCTTGCTGACGTAACCGACTATACTGAATGCCTGGAAGCGGTCGACACGTGTAAGCGTGGTCCGTCAGTGATACGGTTAGCGTTATGTTGGCGGTCGTGAGTTGTGACCTCGGCACGTCGAAAGTGTCGAGTCGGCCGAGGCACCGCGCCGACCACACACGCTCGTTTACACTCGACGCTGCGGTTTCGGAGTGGATTGCACCGGGCGCGCAACGCGCCGGGCGGCGGCGTTTTTTTCGCGCTGAACGATGCGCGCTAGCGTGCCAGTTAAGACGGGACCGGCGGCGGTGCCGTGACCCTGTAAATCAAGCCGTCGTCACTACGCGGCCGCAACCTTCGCCGCTGAAGCAACTCGTCTTAAAACGGCGTTAGCGCGTTGCAGGTGCACTCGTCCCAGGAAGCGAAGCCTATAGACGTTGCATATTCGACGAAGCGGCGCGATGAAAAGCAATATCAGTAGAAAAAGAAGTAAAAAGTAAAGTCTTTCCCAAGCCACATAGGCCCGTACGGGTCGTCCATAAATTATATGACGCTTTTAGGTAGTGTGGGGGTTGAGAAATAATTGTTATATGCGTTATATTAGGGTCGGGTGTAGTTCTTGTTAATGTTTTATAACGTTGTCTGTCAATATGCTGAGTTGCAGACTGCTTAACGGTAGTAATCCTAGCGTGCTTGCTAGCTGCTGAAAATCGAGGCCAAATTTCGCATTTCTGACCCACTGCAAAGTTTAGGGGGAGGGATGGGTGAAATGTCTGTGTCTATTTTACCAGTTCGGCTTAGGACGAAACCTCTTACATACTTTTTACATTATTAACTGGACCGCCCGAGGGCGTTGGGTGTAGATATAATGTTATATAATTTTTGGGGGTTTTGTCAGTCTTATATAACGTTATATGAGCTGGGGAGGGTGATAAAATGCCATTTGCGTTATATAATTTATGGACGACCCCAAAGGACGGCGATGATCTCCGTTTTTATCGCCGTCATCCAGGCGCCAGGTTACATCTCGAGACCACCTGCGTTCAGTAATCGAAAAGGACTAGCGCTTCTATCCCTGAGTTATGCTTTTGTATGCTTATCTGTGCTGCACGAGTTACTGAGAGTAGCCATAGTGCGCCATTCCATTATCGACTGTCCCTTAAGTGTCTTTTCGCTGAACTGTGTGCATCGGACGTATCGGACATGTTCGGAAACAAACTGAAAACATTATTTTTTGTTTAATGCGTTACTGAGCACGGCTGTAGGAAAATGCAGAACCGGAAAATGCAGGACTGAAAATGCAGGACTAGAAAATGCAGGTCCAAGGCCTATATTTACGTACACAGGCCTGGAAACCAGCTTGCAGAGATCCTGGCAGACTATGTCCCAACTAAAACAAAAAAAATAAATTTAAATTTTTGGTCAAACTGACCGCGTTGGAGCGAAATCGCCGATTTTCGATCTACTTTCGTTCGTAGGCTAGCGCTTCAGCCGTAACACGTAGCGAAAAAAGTTCAATTAACACCAATAGGAAGTCCACACGCGCTTTCCATTTAGCCTAAGATGATCATAGTACCTTGCCCCTAAGCCCACAAAGGGGGCTAAAAAATGCACGATGTCCAAAATTTGAACAATAAGCTGCGATAATTCCGAAACGGTACGAGATAGGATGTCAGTTACTATTAATCACTAATAGGAAGTCGCATACGGGCTTTCGATTGGTACCGACCTCGATG
>Ga0049105_1000224_pt1 | contig 16362 bp, 10 predicted proteins | sample WorMetvaBAHAMAS1_FD_61260 | JGI IMG/M metagenome (GOLD analysis project Ga0049105, IMG submission 61260) | Worm MetaG Olavius vacuus BAHAMAS.1 | ecosystem: Host-associated > Annelida > Digestive system > Unclassified | place: Germany: Marburg | collected 2013-04-09
GAACCGGAAACTGAGTAAAAAGTTATAATTTAGATAGTGAGCGTTATATGGCGAAAGCCTGTGCTTACTTATGCCGTCAGTGTTGTTTCATTGACGGCTTCGGTGAATTCGGTGAATTATCGTTATGTACTCTGTCAACATATAAACGACGTTAAATATAAGCGTACACTACCTGAAAGCTATTTCATACAAAAATCACAACTTCCGTGTACTACGACCACGGAACCGGATGTTATTCACGGGTAAATCACGTGACAACTGTGACTACGGAGTAATTAGTGATGAAACATAACTGCTATCGAAATTTAACCCGGTTCACACTTGAGGCCTGCTTCCGTCTTCTATGATGTGATAATGATGTCGGTTTTAACTTGGCACTATGTGCTAGTCTTAGCTGGCTTATAGTCAGCTTTTAAGTGCACATGAAATCATTGCACATCATCATCATCTTCATTATCCGACAGAGTACTCTGTGCGAAACAAAGCTTGATTCGCACCTCCCCAAATATTATTAGATACAACAAAATTTAAATTACATATTCTAGGGGCGTGGCATGAATTAAAATCGTCTCGTAATTCTTTAATTGTCGCGCGAGTGATTGTATTATTGTATCGCTACATGGCTTGCGAGTGGTCCGCGGACAAGGAACTGGATGATATGACGGAGTGTTCCATCTGTACTGAGGTGTTCACCGACCCTCGAGTTCTGCCGTGTATTCACACGTTCTGTCTCAAGTGTCTGCTGAACTACGGCAAAGACAAACAACCTGGAGATGACATGCCTTGTCCATTGTGCAGGGAAGACTTTACTATTCCAGACGACGGGTTATCAGGCATGCATAAGAACTTCTTCATGGAGAAGCTGCTTCATGTGAGAAAGCTCTCAGCTGGACGTGCAGCTCAACGTATTTCTTGTGACATATGCAGCAGTGATGAGGAAAGTGTTGATGAAAGTGGGAAATCAGCTTCAATGTATTGTGTCCAGTGTGGACAGAACTATTGCGATCAGTGTAGTCAGTACCACAGAAAGATGAAGAGTAGTTCCAGTCACACTCTAGTGGACATCGGGAAAGAATCGGAATCCGCGGAACTGATTTCGAAGATCTCGCCCACCATGTGCGAGCAACACAAGAGCGAAGAGATTAAAGTGTTTTGCCAGGAATGCAGAGTTGCAATATGTATGATGTGCTTCATCAAATCACACAAAGCCCATGACTGTTCAGATATTGATGAAGTGTCATATGATTTTCGTAAAGTGGCCATGAGCGATATCGATAAAGTGACCGATTTTCTTAAGAAAACTGAAGAATCTCTTCCTTTTCTAGAGAAAAGGAGAAACGAGTTGATCAAGCACTTTGCCAGTGTTGCAGATGAAATTAACACAACAGCAGATGAGTTGATCGCTGCTGTTGAGCTTGACAGACAGAAACTCTTGTCAGAAGTGGAGTCAATCAAGATAAAGCAAGTCAAACAACTGGAGATGGTGAAACAAGAAGTGGAGCAACATATGGCGGCGTTGGAAAGTTTCAAGAGATACAGCGAGACGTTGTTGAGCAGTGGAACCGCTTGTGATGTGACGAGATCAGCGAACAGTTTACACGATAGAGCTGGCGAACTTTTGATGTTTGACATCCATGATCATGTGAACACCTCTCTGCTTGTCACTTTCATCTCAGCCAAACTACTTGATGGAGATTACAGAAATCTTGTTGGAACTGTTACTGATGAAGGTCAGTAAAGGCAGATCTCTCGCATGTTAAAAGTAAAACTGTTCTCTTGGTTCAGACATAACCTACGTTTTTGTGATACGTACATACAGGTTTATTGAAGTTTGACAGCCAAGGTCTGTATTAAACACACAATTAATACATTCGTGCATAAGTACAGATAAAATAAAATTGTGATCTGTAACTTATAGTATTTGTGCTGAATATCAGAAACTGACAGCCAAACTGATGTTGTGTGCACAGATTCTAATTCTGGTACATCCACTGTGACTCGCGTCATAACTACTGGCAACAGGGTCGGCGGAGTGGCATCAGTTGGCAATGACGTATTTGTTGTGCACATCAGCACTCTTCAAGAGGTTCGCGTCTACGACTCTGTCACCTCCAGATTACAGCGCCGCATCAGAGTTCCCGGGCTTACACATGCATATGATCTAGCAGTGTGCACGATCAATCAGTGTCTCTATGTGCCTGACCAGGACAACGGTGTCATACACAGAGTGGAGCTGTCAGGCCTCAATGCTGTGACTAAGTGGTCTGTGGATCGCCATCCAGCGGGAGTATCGGTAAACACGGAGCACAATCTGCTAGTGGTGAGTGTAAGTGAATGCAGGTTGCAGGTATTCACTACTCATGGAACTCTGCTGCAGCACATTACGTTACCAGTAGATATTGATGGACCAAGATATGCCATCCAACTTCCCAATAATCAGCTGGTTGTTAGCAATGTCAATAGTATATCCGCTCAGCTATGCCTGGTAGGAATGTATGGGCAGCTTCTGAGCGTGTATGAAGAAAAGAGATCATCAGTGGGTAAGATGAGAGCACCCAGAGGTATAGCAGTAGACAGACGCAGTAATATCCTGTTGGCAGACATGAGTAACAACAGACTATTGGTGTTTGATCAGTCTCTGAGCAGAGCTCAAGTGATGTCCGTGTATGTTGAAGGCGGACTGAACAGTCCTCGCAGTCTGTGGTACGACCAGCTGCAGGGACGTCTCTTCATCGGTGAATGTGATGAAGAAGGGCGAGTGATTGTCATTGATAATGTGAGCGACTTCTTCAGTGCTTGCACCAGCTAACTCTTTCTGTGTACTGTTCCCTTAATCCTTATTTCCCAGCTGTGTTGCAAGATACATTAGCTAGTTGTGTAATTTATGCATGGCTACTTCCGGCACACCCTCACCATGACCAATCAGCTGTCAGGTTGTGGCCTGCACAAAGTGATTGTCATTGATAATGTGAGCGACTTCTTCAGTGCTTGCACCAGCTAACTGCTTCTGTGTACTGTTACCCTTAATCCTGATTTCCTAGCTGTGTTGAAGATACATTAGCTAGTTGCCTAATTTATGCATGGCCACTTCCGGCACACCCTCGCCGTGACCAATCAGCTGGCAGGTCGTGGCCTGCACTAGGTGATTGTCCTTGATAATGTGAGCGACTTCTTCAATACTTGCACCAGCTAACTCTGTGTACTGTTACCCTTAAGCCTGATTTCCCAGCTGTGTTGAAGATACATTGAGCCACACTTCGGCACCACCTTTCTCTGTTGAAAAACTTCTTCTGGACACTTCCCAGGATGAACTAATTTCCTTCACATGATACTTTTGGGTCCACTCATGCTTTCCACGGTTTAACTAGGTTTTGTTTCGTGTAGTTTGCTTCCCGTATACAGCTTGTTTTGGTAGTCTGCCATTTTGCACTTGACAATAAATAAAAGCTATTATTGACATTAGTAAATTAGTTCTGTTCTGTTTGCTAGCACGCATTTCACTGTAACTTGCGTTGTTTTTAACAGCTGAGATTCGTGATAAGATGTCTTTGTACAGTTTATACTGCAGTGTAAACGAAAAAGATGCCATTCTTTCGATTTTTGAAATAACTCCTTAAAAATTGGACCAATTTTCCTAATTTATGGTATTCTTATCCCTGAGGATATTTTGTAACCATGCAGTTGTAATGTTTCCCACCTCACCTGAATGGTGTCTCTACACTACCTTGTAAAGTTGTGTTCTGTGAGAATTGCAATACTGTCCCAATGAAAAGTAGGCCAAAATCTTTTTGTCGTAGGCTAGCTTATGTAAAACTTGACTGATTTTGATTACATTTGCTGTATAGTGTCAATAATAAATGTGCAACAAAACAGTGTAAATGTCTTACCACTACACTACCTCATGAAATAAAGTTCATGGTGGGAACGAATTGTTGTGAATGCAGTCTTTTTAAGTTGGAAATGGAATGTGGGCCTAAACATAAAGAACTTAGACACCAAAAGCTGAGATATGTCAGCAAGAAAAAAGCATTACTTCAATACATGTGTAGCTGTTGAGTGTGTTTTTGATGCAATTACCTTGTATGACATTTCTTTGTTTCACTATGTGTGTTCAGTGTTTGAAATATCGTAAAATGCCTAAGGAATGATGAAACTTCAAAATGAAACAAAATTTGAAGTACAGATTTAGACTTAATGCAAAACACAAACAAAGTTGCAGTTTAGATGCATAATGGTGTTAAAATATTCCAGTCATGCTCGTGAATACCATTCTGTCAACAATCATTGCCTTTAATACAACAAACCATGTATTACTATTCAAGCTTGTATGAAAAAGTATTTAGCGGTTGCCATAACTCGGTTATGAAAGTTTAAACGAGACAAACAGGTCTTGAAACATTTCAACTATAAAACAGCAAATTCTGCAATAATGACAGAGTAAGATTACAAGCCAGTACAAGACAGACGAAGTAATGCAATTGACTGTATATTCATTAATGAACGTTACTAAAGAAAAACGACCAACAATCTATGAAGAGTTTTCTGTTAATTATTACAAATACAAATAAAAACGGGGAAAATATAATCTCTTGGACGATGTGCCCTCAAAAACAAGGCTCAAACAAAGAAATAACACATATGTTTCACAATAATGCTACTTCCCACTTAAAAACTGCAGGAAGGATGCAGTGTGACAGTGACTTCAGACACAAGCTCGTACTCAAAACCACAAACACAATCTTGTGCGACGTTAAATGCCAAAATACAATGCAAAGTAACGACAGTAATTGGCAAGTGCTGCACTAGGCAGACTAACAAACACAGTTAGCTACTGGCACAGCAAGTGTTTCAAATGTGCATGAAATAAGACATATTTTCTATGAGGCAGGGAGGGGCAGGTCTTGCAGAAATGGCGGCCAGTCATTTGTGGCATCGGTCGGTTCCGCCATAGAAAAAGTGCATTCTGCCATTGAAAGTGGTCAATTCTGCTATACCCAGAGTTCCTACGGTCAGGGAAAGTCAGGGAATTTTGAGTTAGTCAGGGAAAACAGAGAGGGTCAGGGAAAAGTCAGGGAATTTAAAAATACTGCTCACTAGACCAATTATTTATGCATTATTTTCACAATTTTTGTCAGCTTCTGGGGGCTTTGACCCCAGACCCCACCGGGGCTCTGCCCCTCTAAACACTGCAGGTTAGTTTATATTGCAGTATTTTACAACGGAACAAAGTTTAGTATTACATTTGTGTACTTAGTACCGTATTGTTTTACTGGTGTCACGAATAAAGAAATTAGTCAGGGAAAATTATTCCTTTTGTCTGGAAAAGTCAGGGAAAATGAATTCTGCAAAGTAGTAGGAACCCTGTATACCTGCACCATGGAAGGATGGGGAAATGCTACTGCTACTGCTAGTAAGTTAGGGTTAGTGTTAAGTGTTAGGTTTCACCATGATCGGTTTCATGCAGGCTACCTAGTACTCTGTGTCCGAGTCTAGGCAGAAGAGACTGAATGTCATGGTGGAAACAAGCCACCGTGGAAATGACAGGCAACCTGCTGTTTGTAATATCCGACAAAACTTTTCACAAAAATATGCATATTAAAGTTTACCCAACAGAATTTATAGCGGACTGGTACCATTAACATGAATTATCACCGACTTAAAGACGATCATATTTTTGTTTGCTGCTGCTGTACCAATCAAAAATTCAGACTGTCTTGTTTGTTGAAAATATGGCAAATGCAAATTAAACAAATTTTCTCTCAGCATCTGAGCTAGTTAACTTAAATCGCAGACCATAGTACACCATGATATCAGTACTGTTGCCTCGTCCGTAGCAACTTTGAACCATGGCAGTTTTCTTCCAGACAATGCGCATAGCTAATCTGTGCAAACTTTTGGTGAATACTATGTTGCACTAATAGGCCTAAGGCAATTTTTCCAACGCCACAGACCGGAGTTGCCAAGGACTGACGTGGACATATATTTTGACCAATAAGAAATCACTAAAGGACACTTTGACAGTGATACAGTTACAAATCCTTATACCAAATATCAGTATTATATCTATTATACAACATTCCTATTTGCTTGTGTTTACTTTACCAAGCACTGAGGCCAATCAGAAACAAATTATACGTTTAAGCAAGTCAGTCATTCTTATGGAGACCTTACAAGGTGTGAATTATACATAGTGCAAGTGCAGTGCATAGTGCGTAATATGGTAAGCTCAGCAGTTAAGTGCAGGAAGCAAAGCATACAGCATCGATTAGTAAATCCTATTTCCTCTCAAATGGAATAATGTTTTAATAATGATGATATAATAACATACGTTCAATAAATGAACTATGATAACACATGCAGAGTTCCCACTATATTTTGGTATTGAAATTCAAGGACTTTCAAGGACCCTGAAGTTGCATTTTCAAGGACCAATTTTCAACGGAAGTTGGCAGCATGGACAGTATTACAGCAATTTAATATCTATTTCTCTGATTATGGGACAGTTTTAGTTGATAAAAACAAATCATGACAATTATTAGCAAATCTTGTTTTAGGCAAAATGCCTGTTTAATGAAGTTGCTGCTATAGCACAGTATGACTTGGTGAATTCAAGGACTTTCAAGGACCGGTCCTGTTTTCAAGTACTTTCAAGACCTTGAATTTTGGATTAAAAAATCAAGTACTTTCAAGGATGTGTGGGAACCCTGTACATAGCGTGACTATTTCATGTTGTGCGACACTTCAGTGGACACTGATATGGCATTCCTATTTAAGCCACTTTTCAAAAGACTAGGTTAGAACAACAAATGTTGAATAGTTTCACTGTATCGTAGCACATTCTACAATTCACAATTCTCTGTTCTCTAATGTATACGCATTCTGTGCTACAGAACCCATTTATCCACTTACTAAAGTTCTAATTTACAAACAGCCATAACAAGAAAGTGATATGTATGTAGATATCTTGAACTACAGACGAGGCAAACACAAAAACTTTACCAGAAAAAAAACGTTCCTACATTATCAGTCGTCATTGTAATCATTCTGAATGTGTCCATACACACAGCATCAATAAGAAAAAATATTATTTCCTCTTAAATGGAAAGATGTTTCAATGATGCCAACGAAACACGAGCTCACAAACTGAAGAACATTATCTGTTCAACAAATGAACCACAAAAGCACATCACGCTGCGAGTCCGACTATTTTATGTTTTGCAACACATTCAAAACAATGAGCATGTCTACATATACACAGATAATGAGATGCAAATATTACAAATTTTATGCACAACACTTTATATTCAACTTGAGTACATCACGAAGTACCGGTACCACATAACAATGAAAAGCTACATGCAGATACAAACTTTTACATCATAGTTTAACACACAGCATATAGTTCTGTAGTTTTGATTATTGTACCATGTAATGTGGGCTTACTAACGCTTTGAAATATGGATTGACTGATTGAGCAATGTTTAACACTCAATACATTATAGGTCATATCGGGGACGATTTTTACAGGTCATATGACCAAACCAACAGCGTCAAAGCACTGAAGTATGAAATATGGAGGTCACTGCCACCAATATGCTCTATACCCATCACCCCAATATATCAATCATGTATCCATGAGACCAACATTGCATTCCTGAACTCCCTGTACCTTCACCTGCACTGTCTCAATTTTCACCTGGAACTTCATGACGCCAAACTGTCTTTCCCAAATGTGTACAATTTGACATCAGTTCTCGGAAATTATACATCTTCCAGGTAAACAACTCAAATAAATCAAATCGTTGCTACAGTCTAGAATAGATGCATACATAGCAAAGTGCAATATTAACACAACTTCAAGTGTAATAGAAACAAGCAAACAAAGCGCATGCAATCCATCCATCAAAATCAGCAGTAATGTGCATAAAATATAAACGTAAATGCGTGCCGCTAAATGTGCGACTTAGTATTTCGCGTGTCGAAAATCTGTAGACAGTTCAGTGGGCAAAGACAACTTCTACTGTTTCATAAAAAATTGCAGCTTTTTCTTGTACAAAATTAACACCAAACTTACAACTCACAACTTTCTCTTTTCAACGCCCCATGGTGAATTCTGACCCACCCCTCGATAGAATCAAAACTGCTCAACTAACTGCAGAAGAAATTAACGGCTATAATTTGGGTAAACCCAAATATTCAGATCAGATAATAAGTAAGAAATGTTACATTTTAGAGTGTTAATTTATGACTTGTTGCAGAAATATTACTAAAAGTCAAGTAAAACTTAAATCCAAAATATTCTCTGCCATGCAAAATATCAAAAGAGTTTTGGTTACGTCTATCTCTGAATGGTCAGCGACAAAATTCAACTACTTGTTGTTACAGAACTACATTGAGCATTTCCTGGGCACTATTTGCATACAATAAAATTCACGCAATTTCAGTTGTAAGAGCCACTCAAGAGATTAGCAGTACACAGTTGAATGGCAATCTGATTGTCACGGACCTGGCCCCGAGTATTCAGATTTCAGAGTAATAACTTTTCTGATCGAAATATTCGGTACATCATCAGCAGCAGCAGCAGAAACAGTAGCACATTGTTTACCACGACCCTTAACCAGCTGCCGGAAATTTGTGGCTAAAATTAGGCGAATTCATCCAAAACAGTTAATTCAGACGAAAAGTAAGAAATATTACATTAAGCAGTAATACTTAAGAGCTTTGAGGTCTCAAGAGTATTGGCACTTTTCTTTCCTTATTTCCGTATTTAGAATATCAAGCATTATCATCAGCAATCAGCATCATCAATTTCCCTGAGTTTTCTATGTACCTCTAGCTACGGTTTGTCTGTGACCCCACATCATTAATGATACAAATAAAAATACATCATTTCTACCCCATACGTTTATGTACGCAGCGTAAGTATGACAACTGTGTTCTCAAGCTAATTACGATGTGTTTATCTTGTGTTTCAACTAAAATTACTGGAAGTTATGATTATTCCATGTCAATCACAATCACATGGCAAGACAACACACCACAGGCAAGAACTATTTTCCATGATCACTATCAAAGTCCCTGACTTTTCCAGATTTTGGGTAGCCACTGTGCATTTACTGAGCCATGGCACTGTATGGAACGCTGGCCTGACGCCGATGCTGGTAGCACTTCCACGCCACGACGCTGAGTGCCACCACCGCCGCTCCGAGGATGATTCCACCGAAGAACGACGCCACGTCAAAACTCACTGTTGAGGAGGAAGGAGTCGTAGTCGGTGACATCGTAGTCGTCCCATTAACGGCTACGTTACGACAACACACAGACACTACACTCATAACCGACAATAAATACAAATCAAAATACATCCACGGACGTAAAAATAAACCAACATCAAAGCTGGACACGGTTTATTTTTCTTTGACGAACCTATTGAATGCAAGCATCGGTTTCCTTAGATTCGGATATCTCGGAAACCACTCAACCTACTGTTCTGAATTACCATGTCTTATACTCACCACTCTGCTGTATTTTACTGCTCTGAATTGAATGCAGTCTAGTCAGGAGAAAGCTGTCTGGCTGTCCGTCTGTCAAATGCGTGCATTATGACAAAACGTTAGAAAGATCTGTTCAGATTTTTATACAATACGGAAGATCATTTAGCCTAGTTTTTACCAACCGTGCTACTTACGCAGACCCATCATAAGCACATAACCCAATTCACGGAGAGACTGTCGATGTTATTGTTGGCATTTGCATCATGAAGAAATGAAGAAAACAGCCGAGGAAAACTCATCATAACTGGTTACATAGAATTTGCAATATATTTCACTGTTAATATTGTGTTAACAAGGCTGCCTTCTAATCTAAGGCACAACCACCCGTTAATGCATTCATTTATTTACCGGTAGTTACCTCCGGTTGCCGAAGAAAGATGAAAATCCAAATTTATTACTGCACGCAAACTTCCCCACTCTGTGTGTCATAGACACTGAGTTATTGGCGATGGATAGACAGACAGATAGACAGAGCAAGGTTTATCGTCCCACCAAACACATTATAGGTCATATCGGAGACGGGTTTTTACAGGTCAAATGACCCAACCAACAGTGTCAAAGGCTCAAAGCACTGAAGGAAGATAGGGTCCTAAGGATTAGGTTTCAATCCCATCAGGTCTACCCCACCGTGCTCACAATAATACAACAATTTTTACGCTGCCCGGAAGCGGTTTCATGCATGCATCCGTTTCATGAATACCTGTTGTGGACCTTTTTCTGTTCTGTGACCTCGACCTTGACAGGATGACCTTCATATACAAACTGACCAAAATTATACACCACGCTGCTTCGTGGGTGGTCAATAACTGCGCTAATGACAAAGAAGAAATATGCGAGGGTATATGGTGAATAAGCCAACGTGCAAAAACATTAAGTTTTTAACATTAATTTTCTCAAACAAATAGTGTGAAATTCCACACTTAACACATTGACTCAACACAACCAAATCCGTGGAATATCCGAAAAATTCGAACCCAAGTTAGCCGAATCTGGGGATAAACCCAACCAACCAATGTCCAGCTGTTAACATTCACCACTTCACAACAGCAAGCACAACACTCACAGTACAACAGCTAGGTCAGGTGCTTATTAAAACTGTTGTAATCCATCAACTATACACAATATCAAGTCAAGTCGAGTCGAGTTTATTGCAAACTAGTGGTTAGTAGACCAAACAGCAATTATCATTTACATCTGACATGACATTTCTCTGACGGAATATAACACAAAATATATCTGATAACTTTATTTTTTCTTTGGGCATTCAACACTTCGATCACAAAAATATGATAAAGAAATGTGATCCAAAAATGTACAGTTCTAGGTTTTTACAACTGCAACCTTACAGCAAACATGACATGCAGTAACGTGTGACAGATGAAAACGTCTAAAACTATCACTAGCACACACACAGTGCAGTTTTATCTCCATTCACTGTCTCGACATGCCGCATTAAGCATGAAAAAGTTCCCACGCCAGCAGTTCCGACAGTTTACAAAGACACCAGACACCTTACCAGCAAGATTTTCTCCCTGGGCGTGCCCTATATTGTTAGCTCAACTGGCTGAACTAATGGTACATAAATGGTAAAAAATCTGTCTGTGTGTGTCTGTGTGTTAACCAGGGTGGCAATGGCATAAATTATAACCACTACATGTAGAGACTTGTAATTCTGCATGCAGACATTCTGGTGAAACTTTGACCGCAAACCAACAACAAGGTCAGTATAATCTAGTTTACTGGGTTTATTGGCCGTACTGCCAGCTGAGTGGTGCCACCCATGGGCTGCTTGTATTTCGTTGTTTAGCCTGCTTGAAAACGGTTACACTGCATCGATAAAGTAATACAGTTATTATTAATACACAATTAAGTAAGAAACCAAATTCAACCGCGCAAATACGACTTGTTACTCTAGCGCTGGTAGTACACTGCCGAAGTCTGCCGGCCTGCCGACCTAGTACACTGCACCCCTTGACTATGCCTATTCGTACAGAGATAGTCCTATGGTGATCAGAATAATGGGCTGGATACACTGAATAAAAAGCAAACACAACAGAAGCCATCCAGGCATGACTACATTCACAACACGGACACACTACTTAGACAACATGCTGTGCTAACAAATCATGCAGGAGTTACGGCAGCAGATTCATTGGCAAGTCTAGCACTGAAAGTCGCAAAACTGTATGGTCTTCGATGGCAAACTTGTCAATTCGTATGCATCTGCCATAAAACTTCATTTTTGGAAAATATTGTCAGTGACCTTGGATCTCTGAAGCCATGACCTTGAAGATGCCACTGGCGTCAGTCTCGTGCACCTGGCAGTGAGTAACTGATAAGTTTCATCAAAACAGGCTGACTGACTAAGCAAGGTTTAACGTCCCACCAAGCACATTATAGGTCATATCGGGGACGATTTTTACAGGTCATATGACCAAACCAGCAGTGTCAAAGCACTGAAGAAAACCAGTTGGTCTTGAAGATAAGGCTTGAATCCCACCAGGACCACTCCACCATGTTACAATAATACAACTCTAGGCAACCGCCTCTATGCATGGCGTGAGGGTCGATGCATTCCAGAGGTGGGTACAAAAATGCCTCCCAGAGTCCTTCTTTACCATATGTGGTACGGCTGTGACCTTTTGACTTCAAAATCTATATCAGTTCATCCTTGTGCCCAACTGCACCGAAGTGGTAAATTTGGTAACATTCTCACAAGTGGTTCCAAGATACTGCATTAACAAACTTCTAGTACACCATCACGGATGCACGCATGGACAGCCCAAGAACAGAATGCCTCCAGCACTGCTATAAGAGCGACAGAGGCAAAAAAAGCAGATGTAAAAATTTACATACACTACTATAGCTGGTATATAACTCAGTGGTAAAGCATTGGTATTGATCCAGGGAGCTGCTTCACATCGGGCCTGGTTAGTAGTGGGATGGTACACTATCCAGCCATACAGGTCACTCAGCCTGGCCATCCCTGCATGAGTACCAGTGAAATCCAGGGAATAAATAGCCATGTTATGTGATACATTGGTCCCCACATCCATGATCTCACAGTGAAAGCGGGTGTCTGGCTAGGGGCTATGGAAGCGAAGATCCATGCCACCCCGTGCTACATGGCTCAGCACAAGTAGTAGTAGTGTAGAGGCTTAACGTCCCACTCAACACATTATAGGTCATTTCGGGGATGACTTTTGCAGGTCATATGACCAAACCAACTTTACTTTTACTCAAATATAAAAAGGATAAATACACCATCAGTATAACACAATATTGATAATGTTACGGAAATGGAGTCGACAAAGTGTATTTTACAATTGGAATTTTTCTGACCAACAACTCAGCTCACAAAGCAATAGCAGCGTTTAGCACGTGTGGAATGTCTTTGCTATGTTTACATATATATCAGAATAGAAACTTGCCATGTGCTGTCATACATACACAAGAGCACACAATAACAACAGTAATACAAAATACTAATATTAATACTCAGAACGTTGTTTAAATGGTGCAGTAAGTAAGAAGATTTTTAGTCATTGCTATTAACGTTCAGACACAGGGCACTGCGGCCCAGCTAACCAAACAAACGTTTTCAGCGATCCAAGCCAACTACTTGGCTGTGGGTCCGCCTGTAAGCTACTATCGTCTACAGCCACCATTACCAGTTGTACACTGTGTCTCAGAAAAAAACGTGGTGCTGAACTTTTATGTTTCACAGGGTAGTGCAACAAGGTTTTTAGGAAATGGCAAGAAGTATTATATCTATTTTATAGATAATTTATTGCCGTTTCCAACAGTGAAAGAATTTTCAAAATCGGTTAACAGTTGACGAAATAATCGCAAAAAGTTCGAAACCACGTTTTTTCTGAGACACAGTGTACAATGGTAAATTACTGCAGACTACGACTATGCAGTATGTAACAACAATGGCTGTAACTACTGTACATCGGAGCCTAAACTGAAAGTTTTCAGTCTGCAACTTATTGGCCACATATAAATACATATATACAGCATAGCGGTGGTTGCTAATGTCGAAGAAGTTAAGTTCAAAAAACTGTGAAATAAAGTTTGAAATCCTTAGTCACTTTGAATTCTCATCTGGAGAAAAATCTAAAATTTTCCCAGGAGTTAAACAAAGTGCAGGAATTCCCAGATCCATAATCCCGATCCAAATGGTTCATTATCATCTGCCACGATTCTTGAGAGGAGTCAGTTACGAGGCCGATACTGGACAATTAAATTAATGTGCCACTTAACAGGCAAGATATTGCTGTAGTTCACATACAAAATAGTATTTGGATAATGTCAAACCTAACATTCTTCCATTAACATAAGGCTGTACTGTTAAAATGCAAATTATGCACAAAATACATTATGTCATTAACATCCAATAAGTAGGGTTATGCCAAATAATTACCACTTTAATCTCCTTTTTCATGCACTAAAACTAATTTAAGTGGAGTGTGAGCTACATAAAGATAAGTGTTTCTTAGTTAAATGGGAAGAGACGTTCTTGCACATCACACTTAGAGTAATACTGCCGACAAACCACCAAACCTAGGAAAAAGACAGGTAGAAGGAGTGACCACCATGTCAAAAAGTTAATATCGTTAACAGTATCAACGCCAACAATGAGTAGGCCTGCCTGTCATGTAACACAATGGTGGTTGTATGGAGAGGCTAATTGTCCCCAGATGTTTGTACAACGGACAATAGTAACTCTCAAGTAAACATTAACGACAATATTTATAATCAAGTTGGTCGGCCCGTCGAGTAACTCCGTTCGGTAACCATTATAACTAGTATAGCGTCTAAATGAACACATCATAAGCAGAGGGCAGATCTTTAGTTTTACAACTAAGTAAGCAAAATTTACACATAGTGCGTAAAATGTAAGTCGATCAAAACATTTGTAGTTTTAAAAAATAGTACTAGTTTATAATGAATATTTCATCAAAAACTAATGAAATAAAAATCACTACAACTAAACATCTGCCCTCTAAAACCATCAGTCTTTTCACAGATGCGGTTAGGCGTGCCAACTTCAAGTGTCAAAGACGAGATATGGTCGTTCTTTCTGGCGCGTCCGGTAGAGCTTCCACAATCCGATGGCAATGACTCCAATGGCAACAGCGACCGCGAAACCACCGAAGAACGACCCGGCGTCAAACTGTCGACCCGAGCCACGCGGTGTTGCCGTGGTAGCTGCTGTTGTTGGCGACGGCGTTGCCGTAGTGATGTTTCCGTCTGTCGGTCGTCAGCACACAACCGACACTCACAGCCAGAAGCTGTCGCCGACACTACGAGTGAAGTTTACATCTATGTTTACTAGAGATAGTACCGGAACAGGTATGGTTTCGGCCGGAACAACATCACTTCGGTCCGGTCTCCGAACATTTTTTGTTCTGGCACCAGACCATGCGAAGCATTTTTTTGCTAGATAGTTAGCATATAATATAACTACTATACTGCAAACGATTGACATCACGGTTAGTTCTAATGTCTGGTCAATATTATATGTAATGTCACTGAACTGTGAATGTATGTATGCAGCATTTCGACCTTCGCACGAAAGGGGATATAATCAAGGCTATTTACGATAAAAATGAATAACAAGTATAAAGTTAACACTACATTAAAAGAGACAATAATGATAATAAGAACATGGATATGAAAGATAAAAGTGTGAGGTTTATAATCAAGGCTAATTAGCTACAGTAAAATATAATTAGAAATAATAAGGTTAACGATGGGGATGTATGAGATCACAAATGATTGTAAAATCCAATATCTGTGATAAAATCAACAATTTCATGACATAGTACATTGACAGTGACTTTACACTGACATGGTAAAACAAGTCAAGACAAGATGGGATGGGAAAGTAACAGAAGCAGCTAGGTCGTATTGGGAACAAGCCCATACTTCACATCCTGTCGAACTCAATGCTGCCGACTGTGCACAACCCATCACTGACACAGACTCAGTTTTGTAAGTAAGTAAGTAAGAAATGATATCAAAGTGCCACTAATGCGCCACGGTCTCGCCAAACAGAAATGCCTTTAAAAGTCGTTTAAAGTGTCCAAATTCAATGACAGGCTGCCGCAGTGAGGCGGGTAGACTGTTCCAAATTCTCAGACCCGCGACCAAGAAACTCCTGTCGCCAAGTCGAGTGTTTGTTCTCGGAACAGTGAGGATGCTGGCGTGAACAGAGCGATCTTGAAGGCCGTGCTATTCTGCAGAGCTTACGAAACACTACCACAGCACCTCCAAGACAGTTCCTGCCTGCAAGAACAGCTGCCCGAACACAAATAACACTGATAAGGAACTGCACATTCGCTCACGCACACATTAAACCAGTAAATCCGTTCTCTCACCAGTGGTCGGTTCAAACGTGCCAGTAGTCATGGTGCCATTGGATGCAGAGGTCACGCTGGTTGCAGTAACCGTTGTCGCTGTCAGTTCTGTAGTGACATTTGGACTCGCAGTAGTTATTTCGCGTGTCGTTGTCAACTTCTGATCTGCGGTCGTAGTCTCGGCTGACTGGTTGCTGGTTGTTAGAAGCGGTGTAGCAGTAGTACTATTCTTAGCAGCGGAATAGTCTACACATAACATAACAATAAAAGATGAAATAAATACTATCCGTTATTCCAAAAAACGACAAAATTGTATGTGTCCCATTTCAGGGTGTCTACAAATCCAGCCTAACAAATTTCCAGGAGATTTCCAGGAGATTTCCAGGACACATTTAACAAATTTCCAGTAGATTTTTTACATTGATCGAGCCTCCTTAGTATTA
>Ga0049105_1000225_pt1 | contig 16353 bp, 8 predicted proteins | sample WorMetvaBAHAMAS1_FD_61260 | JGI IMG/M metagenome (GOLD analysis project Ga0049105, IMG submission 61260) | Worm MetaG Olavius vacuus BAHAMAS.1 | ecosystem: Host-associated > Annelida > Digestive system > Unclassified | place: Germany: Marburg | collected 2013-04-09
GAGCTCCAGCCGACAAACGATTTGGTGCATTTTAGCCTTAAAATCTGACATCTGGTGGCAACAATTTTAATAATTTCTTCTATTGTAAAACGTTTATTATGACGGGCCAGACCTCTGGCTAGGGGGGCCAGATTTTATTCAGGGGGGGGGCAGGCCCCCCTGGCTCCCCCACTGGCGCCGGCGCTGGGATGACGGCTTACTAGTTCACTTTCTGGTCGTTATGTGTGTTATCTGTCTTTACTCTGTCTTTGCACGCTCACACATTTGACAACAGTTTTAACGGCCGTTTTTCCGGTTTAACCTGCGTTTGCCGGTGACGTTGTCGCATTTGCAACAAAGAAGTCGCAACAAAGGAGCCGTGTTCGTTTAATTTGCTAAACATTTAAACGAAGCTGCTCTGTCCAGCAGGACCATGTACATTACATACACGTTTGATTGACGTACGGACACTCGGAGAGTATGTTTCTGTAGGCTATAAATTTTGCGCGTGAACGAATGCTGTGCAGGAGATGATGTTGGCGGAGCTGGTGCGACAGACGGGCGTACCGTCAGACTGTGGTGTCGGCGGCAAGGCCGAGGGCGCTCTGGCAATGATGCACGCCATGCAGTCCATGTACGGTGGCACGCCGATGGACCCGTTCATTGGACAGTGCCCTGCCTCGTCCGCTGTTGTCGAAGCTCACGCGCGACAAAACAGCACCGACAGTGGCCTCGGTATGCGGCAGCTTCTCCACTGACGTGACGAATCGAAGGCTTTCTGTGTTAAATGTGATCTTACTGTATATGCAGACCGCAAAGACCGTCATTCTTTGAGACCTGGCACGTTGATTGCCAACGTCTTGGCCAACTAACAAAAAATTTACGAGCAAAAGTAACAAGAGCTCAGCTGTTGCCGAGATGGCCGCACAATCATGTGTAACCCGTTTTCGTGCTTAACAGTGATGTTGCTCTGTTCGCAGTGAGATTAGTGGCGCCACCTGGTAAATAGAATTGAAATAATAAAAAGATATGGGTAGGTTAGTTTTGAGGAGAAATTAGGAGAGAAGCTCTCGTCAGCGGTCATTAATCATATATTGCCAAAATGTAGATTGTTTGGACATCATTTCTGTCATAGACAGAATCACTTCAATCACTTTGACGTGGTTGATCTCTGAAGCTACTGATTTCGGTGAGATAACGCAAAATAATGGCCATTGCGCCGTTCATGGTCATTCGAGGTGACCGTTTAGGCACCAATGAAAAGCCCGTTTGCAACTCCCTGTTAGCGAGTAACTCACGTCCTGTTTTGCACCGTTTCTAAGATATCGCGGAGTATTGGTCAAATTTTCGCTGTCGTCACGGGGTTTCTTTCTCTCTTTAACGCACTCGTTCGGGGTAAACGCCTAAATACCGCAAAATTTGGTTGCAAGAAACTAGACATGTCGCTCTGTCATACGGTGCAAGAAGTATTTCAACATCTTGAACCGTTCGGGTGTGATTCACGTGTGTGACAGACGGACAGACGGACATATATTATTGTAGCAAATGCCGCGCTTAACTACGTTGTGAGGCCAAAAACCGATGAGCACAAGAGCGCATTCATCATCGTCATCATCATCTTCGTCGTCGTACAGCGATAAAGAGTGACAACCTGACACTTACTTAGTGACATCTCTACTTACTTACTTACTTACTAACGGATTTTCGTGGCCTCCGTGTACTCATGGAGCACCAGCGTATCACGTGTCAACACAATACGGAACTGCGCGGCTGAGTTATTGATGCTTTCATCACCAGCCGACTAGACTACTTCAACAGCGTGTTTGCTGGTGTTAGTGGTCAGTTGCTACACAGGCTGGTAGCCTGTGTAGTTGTATATTATTATTATTATTATTATTAGCGAATTTTTACCGTAACTTTACTTTACTTTTATCTACTTTAGAGATCTTGTGTTTCTCGAATTCCTGTCGCTGCGGTCACTGTTGATAATATTCTTCTTTTTTCCGTTGCTTCCCTCTGTCATAGGCGTAGCCAGGATATTAGCTGGAAGACTTCATTCCTAGGCATACTTTCATTTGCAGGTTTGGGATGCTAAACGGGCACGGGAAAGCCCTCTTCAGAATTTTTTTTAAAATTGATTACTGGAAATAGTGCATTCTATTGCATTTATATGCATAGTGCGTGTAATAGCAGGATCTACAACCCGCACACTGAGCGAATTTTCTTGGTTTTCCGGTCCTACAGGCTACATCCCACGCTATTTCTATGCCCTCTATTTTTTCTTTGCTGTTGAACACTGTACTGTACCGCAAAGACAAATATAGCGAAATCTATCTTCACTGCGTTTGCTGTGCATTGTACCAGGCGGTATGGGAACGGCGTACAGCCTGCCGAGAAGTCCCGATGACTACCTCAGTAACGTCGACGAAATGGACCTTCAAGAAGACTGTAAGTACACTGTACGTCACTATGCTGGTGGCCAATAGCTGCACATTGTTGGCCGACATGCTAATCACTGTCGTGAACAGTATGCATTTTTATGTGGGTCATCTACGTGTAAAATGCTACTGTAGTGGAAAATGCGTGACTATATCAATTATCAAGTCAACTGATTAAATGAGTGAGTGTACATTATATATTCTTCGTTTGCTATGGATTGTACCAAGTCCCATTCCAGGAATCCTACCACGTTGTCGGCCTTTCAGGCATCGGTCTTTGATTATTATGTACGCACATTTATTCGTCATGAAAACAGAATACAGCAAAGATCCAGAAAAACAAACAGACAAACAGACAAATACTACAACTATTATTGTTAGGTTATCGCCATCTAGTAACAATAATAATGATAATTAATTATATTATTAATTTTTAGTATACTTGGTAGTAAAGATCCCAAGGGTTAAAAGATAGAAAAAAGCTAAAATCGAAAGTCTGGAAAGACTAGAGGTCCGGATCATCACGTTCAACGAAACTGTTGTGCAAAAGAATTGAGTTAAAACGCTGTATCGTCACGGAAAGCCGCTATTATTAATTACATTCGTATCGTACTGTACGCGAAGTTATTCAGAGGCGCTGTTTAGCCCCGTCGTCATGAAGTTTAGCCACTGACCCGTCGCCTAGTTTGCCTATATGTATGTTGACGCAGCTCTGCAACATACAGGAACTTTCCGAAGCTATGTGAGATGTGCGTTAAATCGCATTGCCGCTCTCACTGTATCAGTCAACGACGTATCCTTGCTCAGCAGATCTTTTTCTCAGCGTTTAGATCGCTGAAGTCATCTATCATTTCCGTTCGTCTGATTCACAGTCGACATGTATGGATGATGGTTGAGCGGTAGGCGAGAAGGGCGGCGACGATGGCGCGTGGCTGGGCCGCCCCCCTCCTGCTCCGCTATAGTGTTGCGTGGTTTTATCCATTCGTCATCCGGTGCGCCTGCCTACACGCGTATTTGGTTGCGTCCGTTCTTCTCGTCCGTCCGGCTATTTTTGGTTATTATCACTCCATTTATTTTATCTGCACGGCCTCCACTGCCTATGTGGTATATATGTATGATGCAGAAAGCCGGCGCCCGCAGGTCTGGTCAAATGGGCGCGGGGCCCGCTGTCGAGAAAAGTGCCCACGGCGGCGTGGTGGCGATGGCTGGCGTTGTCGGCCGACTGCGCTATCGGCGGCGCCCGGTTGGACGCACGTTGCGGGTGCTGGTAGGGACACGACGGAGCCGCACTAGGTGGAAATGTGGCCGACGATTGCGCCGGGACGCGCGCGCGTCCGGCTCGCCGTTCATCAAACTTTATCCGATCGCGACGAGCACGGTCCGGCGCTCTCTTCTATTTTTAGATTTCATAAAGCTTGGGTGTGGTGTGAGTGTGAGACTGGTGCCGGCCGGCCGGCCGGGGTCGAGGACGTGAGACTGAGTGCTGCAGGTGCAGAATGAGGCCGCCGCCGCGGCGCACTTCGTTGAGTGAACGCGTATTCATCGAGTGCCGCCAGCCGGCCCATAGCTACGTCATCGCCGGCCGCCGTATCTCTCGATTCGCGAGTCAGCTCGCTCTACGGATGCTGCGGCTGCTGCTGCTGACCGCGCCGTACCGACGCTTCTGCCCGGCAGCGTGCGCCGGTTGAGGCCAGTGCAAAACTCGGTTAATGACGTACGACGGCTGAAAGAGATGTTTTCGTTCTCAACCTTCTCTTTCCTGCCTCCGTGTAGCCTGCCGTCTTCAGGGCTGATCCGAGCGACGTTGTGTTCTTGCAGTGCAGCCAGTCGAGCCGCTCGTTGAGTATTCCGGCGCACAACACAACATAAGTTACCGAGACGTTAACAAGACCGCCAGTTGTAGTATGATGATGTGATACGCAGTAATTTAACGCCCTTTCCAAAGCTCACATAAGCCAGTTTAGTTGAACACGCGCCTTCAAAGTAAAACAGTTAACTATAGTTAACAAATAAACTAAAACAAAAAAAAAGCATTAAGCAAAAGAAATCCGTTAACTAGTCAGAGAATTCGTAAAATCAGTGCGGTAGGTGAAGACAGGTCTGTGGCGGGAAGAATTCGCGGAACTTGAGCCTGGAATGAAAGAAGGAAGGATTAATGGGAGATAAGAGTGGTCATAATGAAGATGATGAGCTGGCATGTGTGAAAAGAGGTGAAAAAGAGGGAAACTGAATCTCGAGAGGCTGACGAAATGAATCAGGAAGTTGATTCCGAGGTGACGTACAAGGTGTTCCATGATTAATGGAAGGAACCCGTAGCTTTTAGCGGCATGACTTAGTGAGTATGAGCTTTACATATACAAAAAAATCTCCAGACCAAAGTGGGAGAAGATGCTGTATGAAATGCTATTGGAATTTTTACAGCTTGTACTGCCTTTACCGTGTAATGTCTGCATCAGTGTGACGTCATTGTGAATTGATCAACGCGTTATTGATACGACAGTCAGATTGTTGCACATCCTTCTGCATGCATGTGTCAAAGCGAAAAGCGGACATTTTTGGGCACAGAATAATCCAGTAGTTTAGCCTAGACCGTTCCCTAGTCTGCTACTTGACTAAATGGATAATTTTCAACCTCTAAAGGCGTTTGTGTTGATATTCATTGCAATTGTCATTCGTTTCTGTGATCGAGTTGATTTTGATCGAGTTGGTTTTTAGCATACGACGCTATACAATGTATGTTGTCTGTAACGTTTGTGCGCCACTGCGCCCGACTGAGCCGGTTGAAATTTTCGGTAATGTTTCTATGCCATTTGGTACCTTGGCCACCATTAACATCCGGGTAAAATTTTACGGAGATCGTCCCAGGGGAACCCCTCCGTCAGGGGAAGGGGGAGTAGACGCAAGGGGGTAGCCAAGTATAACGATTTTGGAGCTATCGAAGGCTATATCGCTGAAACGGTGCAAGATAAGGGGTAAGTTAATATTAATCACTAATAGGAAGTCGCATATGAGCTTTCGATCGGTACCACACTCAGTGACATTGAATGACCTTGAACGGCATAATAGCCCCATACTTTGCGTTATTTCACCGAATTCGGTAGCTTTCGGGGCGCATTGCGTAAAAGTGGTTAAAGATACACCGATACTTTCTGCGGAAGAAATGTAGCCCAGAGAATGTAGTTTTAGCGCTATATCATTTATGGCGATATTCGCGGAGATTAAGTTACTGAGGACGAGTGCGTTATCCGTAGACGGCGGTCGCATATGAGCTGCTGAATATTGCAATATTACTTACTCAGCATTATTTTCAAATTCAACTGCAAGTCTGATTTTACCATGATGAAATTTTTGTAAACTTTCGCTTAAGTTATGGCGTAATTTTCGTATTTTGTAGTACGTATACGATGTCGTCGTAAAAAGTTCACGTTCGCTGTCTCATCTTCTGATGAGTTTCTTGTGTTAATTGTTAACTATTTAAAGGTGTGGTATGAAATTTTATAGGCCTAGTATTTACCTAGTATTTATCGTAGTATTTGGCCTAACATAGAGCCTACGTTTCTGCATAAATTTCATCAATTTTTGTCGATTTATTCAAAAGTTATACGACCACAATAACAATGGGTCCGGTAATTGTGACCGTGTGACGCCGTCGCCATAATGACGCTCTGACGTCACACTGATGCAGTCATTACAAGATAAAGGCAGTACATATTGTGGACATTCTGATAGCAATTGACAAATTATTGCCTCCGGCTCAGGCCTGATATTTTTTATATATAAATTGTGTATTGATTAAGTTATGCTGCTAAAAGCCAGGGGTTCCATTAATTATGGAACACCGTGTATATCGATAAGAGTGATCTGTAATCAGCGGAGCAGATTGGTGGCCGACTAGTACTAGTAACACAGCAGTGATAAGTTAACGATCATAAGACAGCGATGTCGACTAGTAAAATACTACTCAACAGAGTCCATTATCGCACTTCAGAAAGACGAGTTACTGTATTGTGGCACGTCTTGGATCTGTTGGGCTTCGTGAGTAGTTCTCTCTGCAGCTGATACCGAAATTCTGTCAAACATTCTGATCGCGAGATTGTCAGATTTCGTAACTGTTCTGTTGAATGATTCCCAAGTTGATTCTCTCAGTCTCTCTTCATTCCGTGATCGGGTCGGTAGAGTCTTTCCATTGCTGTCTGTGTTGCTGCAGTCTCCACGAAGTTCAGTCCAGTTCAGTCTATGATGCTGTCAATCTACCTCTTCCTCTTTCTTGTGTCTTCCACTGTGCCCTACAAAACAATCCTGACGAATCGATTATCAGGCATACAGCATATGTCCGAACAGTTGTAACTCACTACTTTTATTTATGTCAACGACTGATCTTTCTTCGTATCTACATGTATGTAATTCGATAACCGGAGTTCAACAGCAGTGCAACGTCCTCCTTGATGATGCGGCACTTTTCAAAGAGGATGGTGCTGTTGATGCCACGTTCTCTTGAAAATGATGTTGAAATATCCAGAAAATATTTATGATCAGCAATACCTGTATTTGATGACTGCACTGCTGCGATACAGGTTGATCACTCTTTCGAGTTTTGGGTTGACTGCTGATAATCAGTGATGCTTAGCACCACGCCGTTTTTGCGTATCTTGCGGGTCTTTGTGTTTTTATTTGAAAGAGGACACAGAAAGGACCATAGCTTCGCTCGCTGACTGTTGCAATAAGGGAACGAAGAATGCGAAACAAACCAAAGAAAATTCCTGCATGTATGCTGCACTGGGCGTGCGAGTTCGACGCGGCTGTTCGGTGCCGATTGGCGGAGTGCTCCACGGTCTGGTATGCCGGACAGTCTTGCGGTTGAATCGTCGCTGACCGTTACCGGGCGTCCTTCTCATGAGAGTTCTTGCTTGCCGCAGCCGACTGGGTGGTCTGCCGCGTAGCAATAGCGGCACAGCTGACGAACAGTCGCATGTGTGCTGCTGTTGCCACCGAACTCGGTACAAACTTAGGTCTCTTGTCGGAGGTCAGAGATCTAAGTTTAGAACGTGTCTGATAGCTACGGTAGCGTGTCTGTCTACAAGGTCACCCACTGCTTATGAAATACGTTGTACTTGACCAATGTAGAACGTGAGTTTTGAAACGTACGTTCTGCATTCATATTGAACTCGTTTTTGCTTGTATAATGCGACTACATATAATGTAACGCACGGTATATCCTCGAGAAAGCCGTCTGTTAGTCCGTCTCTTCGTCTGTCCTTTCTTTCGACCGTCTGTCAAACGCGTGGATTGTGACAAAACGAAAGTTCTGCCCACATTCTCATACCACATTATACCACGTTAAAGATCATTCATCCTAGTTTTCTGACAAGAAGAATGGTTGTTCAAATTTTGGGTCAAACTGACCACGTTGGAGCGAAAACGCCGATTTTCAATCGATATTCGCTCGTAGCGCCTCAGCCGAAACGCCTAGCAAAAAATCAATTACACTAATAGGAAGTCCACTACGCGCTTTCCAGTGAGCCTAATATGAACAGTGTACGTTGACCCTAAGCCCCCTCCCCCAAATGGAGCTCAAAAACGCAGTGTCCAAAATTTGAACAATAATCTGCGATAACTTCGAAACGGTACGAGATAGGATGTCAGTTAGTATTAATCACAAAGTCACATACGGGCTTTCGATCGGTACCGGCATCGGTGACTTTGAATGACCTTGAACGGCGTAATAGCTCTTATTTTGCGTCATTTCATCAAATTCGATAGCTTTGCAAGTTGGTTAAAGATAGACCTATAATGTCCACAAGATATAGTTTTCTATGCCAAAACTCACCGACGCAGCAGTTGCACGATCTCTTTGCGACAGCTAAACTTCTTGTTTTAACTAAGGGCAAGAATGACCTTTTCTCATACAATTATCGTTCCAGTTTCTTATTTTATTCCGTTCTTTATTTGAAACAGACCCCGAAGAGTCATGGAAAAAAACAAACACTAGTAAAGGGTGTAGTTGCGATGTATTAAAACTTGAGGTCGCCTAACGTCGCGCTAGTCTTTCTCCCCTTTAATTACGAGGTTGACAATGCATCAGCCTACAGATTCAACACTTCCGCAACTTCCTTTGCATTCCACAACCTGATTTCTTCTTAGGTATCGATATTTTAGCAATTGGTGGACATATTTCGGTATTTTGGCCATATTTTCACTCTGCGAGCGCAGAAACTGTACAGATCGATAAATATGGCACATTTCTGTTTCCGGTTTATTTGACCTAATAACCTCCGCACCGGGATAATTTTCTTAAAGTGTATCCGTTCCTGACTTATAATTGTTTTACTGCTAATACGTTACATCCCGCTGTAACCTTAACCTTTGACCCTTCGACCTTTGAATGTTTATAGTTCGGTTGTCAAGTAATCAAACTCACGACCCACTTTTCAGGGGGTGCTTTTGTATCGCCTATTTCTCTGAGTTAGGGAAACGAATATCAAATTTTGGGATAGTCGTTGATTTCAGATATGTTGTCTTGTTTCGAAACTTTGGCGCCTTAAATTCGACCGGGGTGGGAAATCGATGCCAAATTTTGCATTTTCACCCCCCTCTAGAAATATCGCGAGTGGTGAACGTGCCAGCAGTAAAAAAGGTTACAAGTCAGGAACGGATAAGTTTACCGATTTCAAGTTGGCGAAAATCATCCCAGTGCCGAGCGCAAGATGTGAAACATGTTCAAGGTCATTAGGTTAAATAGACCGGAAATAGAAATATGGTAGATTTTCGATTGCTTATTGGCCCCTGACATGTACAGTGAAAAAAATCGCCTGAAAACGCCGTATGATTGCCAAATTATTGCTCTGTTGTAGGATATCGGGGTCGCAGAGTCTAATGACGATGTCAGAATTTTGACCGGAAGCACGGAAATAGCAGTTTTTATGCATGCGCCGCACAAATTTGGCAAAAACATCCCAGAACGACTGGCGCGACGTCTGACGGGCTCAAGTCGCAATGCGTCGCAATTATCACATTTTCTAGTTAAATATAATGCATATTACTGCATTACTGCACACGTTTTTTTTCAATCTGTTTCTGAGTATGTTGTGGGCCCTTCTGCCTGAAATAAACGCGTCGATTGATTGATGGGCCTCACAACAGTGTTTTACTGGCTGATTGACGACAGGTGGATCGGTGCAGAAGCCGGTCAATTCTTGTTACGCGATGACGGCGGCAAGTGAGATGACAAACCAGATGCGAACCGGAGAAGCGATCGATAACAACGGCGTCGGAGCCTCCATGGATACCGACCGCCTCGTCTCCTCATTTACGGTACAATACAAACCAACCTTTCAATGAACAGTGGAAACTTTGCGGGCAACCAGTCCTCTACCCTCTTCTATGAGCTTATGTAATATTTATTTATTTATTTATCGATCCACATCAATGGTCAGAAAAAAACATTTAACGTACACAATTCATCAGTGTGGACTAAATGGCCAACAGCACGTCATTGAACGTTTTGATGCTATCACAAACCAAGGGTATCTATCGTCCATTGTCCATAGGCATGGTACGTAATCTCCAAAATGGGATGAAATTTCCTCAGTGCTAGAAAATATCGCGCAAACGTCTGTCATAATGTGCCGCTGAGTTTAACCCTGGATAGAAAATTACTCCTGCTGAAAGGGCACTAAACTAAACTTTGCGGGCAACCAGCCCTCTACCCTCTTTTATGAGCTTATGTAATATTTATTGATTTATTTATCACTCCACATCAACGGTCAGAAAATAAAAACATTCAACGTACACAATTTATCTGGCGATTTTAACAACCCTGCTAAACTAAGATCGCAGTACGTGATGTGCATTACGAAGTTAAAACATAAAATGTTGGTAATATATAATGTTGGACTGTGTAGGTTTTAACTTGAAATTCAACAAAAACCGGACCCGCTAGGTGGCTTACAACGCTCTCCAACCCCCTCCCTCCCAGCTCGATTACTGGGGAGCAGTCTTGCGCGATAAGGGAAGCAAGGGCAAGAGAAGGAAGTGGAGGACCAATGACAGGAGAGAAGGGGCGGGGCGAGGAGAGATCGCCAGGGCACGATCACTTAGCAGAAATTTCACAAATACAGTAATAATTGCTGAGCGCTGAATTGCTGAGTAATATTTTCGCCTGAGAGCACATGCCGCAGAGGAGAGATTACTACTACTTTCTTATTATTAACTCGCGCCTGTGCGTCGATACGTGTACAGGGAGATATTACTTCCGACTTACTCAGCGATATGGATGTGAACAAGATTGACAACCTGCTGTGGTTATGAGAGCTGGCTCTTCACACGCAACCGTTGAACAGGATTAATACGTTATGCTCAGAACAGAACACTAACACTGATGTCTTATAGTGTATTATAAGTGATATTTTCCGCAGTAAACAATGTATTGTAGTTTGTAAGCGTTTTTTGAAGTTTAATTATATTTGTCTATCTTTTTATATACGTGCAGCAATTCCATTTGTATTTTTACATCAGGGAGTAATCGATATGCGCATTGCTTATTTCAATAATGTTTGATTACGGTTGGCAGTGGCGGTATGGAAGTGCACTTGAGAGCTTTGAGTAGTTTAAATTTTACTACTACGTATTATTTTTGTTCAGTGCAAACTTTGCGCAAAGAATCATTGGCAAATTAAACGACGCCTTTCGTATCACGGTTACAGTTTGGGAGCAGTAGGAAGCTTGATTTGTTTAGCCCCTTTCGATCTTTTCTGATTTCGTTCAGGTGTGTTTCGCGGGTTTAAAATCACGCTGTTTAGTGCTTCCAAACTGCATATGCGAAAGTTGCGGACGATTGTGTAACTGGTTTCGCCGGTGAATAACCAAACTGAATTATTTATGGAACTGCGCATGTCCGCGACCATGTGTATGGCCTTGTATATTTATAATGTTTATACCGACTAATTTCAGTTGTTTTTCGCTCTACGTGCTGACGTGCAATTGATTACAAATAACGTGTACACTATAGTTATGTTATTTATTGCCACCGATATTCTCTCTCAAGTAGTTTCGCGTGTCACTCACTGCAGAGTTCGTTTTGTCGTCCATTTAAAGCTAGTGCACTAGTGTAGTGTTTTGGAGAACAGAGAAACTTTCTCATTGGGCATCTAAAGCTCTCGTTTGGTTTAGTCGTGATTTTTATACTTCTTGACATCACAGCTGAAAGTATAAAATACTTAAATGTTTTACACATGCCGTTTTTAATTTGTGCTTTAATTTGTGGACACCGTTGACAAAAAAACTAATACATTTCGGATTCCTGTAAGCAGCGATACACTCCAGTGCTATATGGCAGCAATTTGCAAAATGGGTATTAAACATATCATGTTGAACTCATGCAGTTGTTAATTAATGGCTGAAATTATTGCAAATCTGAACTGCTTATACCACTCGTATTATACTCAGTAATATTATCTAGAACTGCTGGGATTTTGTTAGCGGCTTATTTGATATGTACAGAACAAAGCGTAGAGAAAGTGTTCTATTTTGATAAAAGTATTATGTGTACTAGCGAGGGTTACCGTTGCACTCTATTATTATCATTGTTTAATTATGCATAATTTTGTATTAGCTTATATACGGTTTTATATTTTGGTCTGAAACAGAGTGATATTTATAAACCGAATTTGCATGTAAGCTTGCGTATGGTGCTTCTAGATTGTTGAATATTGTATATGTGTGTATCTTGTTACTTGTTATTTTTATAGCAAATGTTTTTTATCGTTTATTGACTTGTTCATCTCGCCACGTTTTGCATGTTATTACGGTATCGTTACGTTTTGAATCACTCATTTTGCATCCAACTGCGATGGTGTAGGGAAATGTTGAAATCTCCGTCTTACCCCTTTCATTTTCCTTTTGCTACTGTGCTTCAACTTTATGCCATTCTGGTATTAGCTTCTTCTAATCATTCTGTGCTTGCTCTTTACAGATAACCAGCTTTCCTGACACATACTTGATGCTTTAGAAGCAGTGTGGGATTTGCGCAAAAGCGCGTGTTGAAATTAAGTTTGGTTTATTTTGAAATCCAATTTTTAGGCTAGCTAGTTTAGACAGAGATTGAAACTTTACAAAATAGGTGAACAAAATCGCCTTTAGTTGAACGTAAATTGCCAATTTTAATTGGCCGTTATAAAATTGGCATTAACCTGACTGTCTTTCAGAAAGTCTATTTAGTTCACAATATTTAGGCCACTTATAGAGAGATTTATCTAGCTGTCAGTAGTCTAGTCATTATAGCTGCGCAGTGCAGATGTCGTTTACAAGCTTACAGCTGTGTTACTAAGTGCTGGGTGTCATCAGTTTAACAGACCCCTAGTGGCTTACACTGCTGAAGGACCAGAATATCACGGGGAAACTATTTCGACACATACTGTGCCATCAGCATCTTCTCTGCCTGCTGCCAACTGTTATATTATTGTACATCTACATCATTCAGTTTTTTGTTTGTTTTGTTAGAAAAAAAATCAGTATAACTATTGAACCAAACTTTTTTTGATCCTGTGTTTCTCGGATACATCTCAAATTCTTTCCACTTGCAAAACTTAGCATACAGACTACTAACAGTTACTGAGATTATTGAAGATATGTAGCGTAGGTCTTTTTTCTGTGTACAACAACAATTATCCAACTCGTTTTCTATATTTCCTCGTCTGTTTATGTGTTTTTTAGACTGAACATTTTCGATGCCATTCGAAAAGCTATTTTGCGTTGCTGATTCTTAAAAATGCATTGTCAACGTGCAGTTTTGGCAATTTTCCTTGTTTTGGAGTAAATTGTGTACCTATGCTGAAGTTATTGCAGACTGTTTTGCATTAGGCATATAATAAAGAGGAATCAACTTCCTCGCGTTGCTACTTCATCTTTCAGGCAATTATTATTTATTTTAGACTTTAATTTTACCATTACTGTTTAAATTATTGAGTACAGTGTCTAGTGTTGTTTGTGCGTGTGCATATGTTTGTATATATATTACATATATTATACAATTAACTAGTATTATTTTTATATGAATTTTACACGGATAATTTTACTAATATTGTGCGAGTTGATCGGTGAATTGATTGCGGTGCTGGTGTGAGTTAACGTGAAGTCGTAATAAGGTGGCCTCCGACGAAATGATGCCACGATGCGCCGACAGGAACCGAGAAGCGTTGGTTTGTACATAAGTATTTCGGTACCATAATTCGATCTGTTAAAAAGCGACGCCGTTACATTGTGGCGAGCCTCGTGGTGGTACTGGGAGGCAGTCAACGAGTGCACGTTCGATTGCACGTCGTATAGTGAAGATGTTGAGAGAAATAATTGAGGAATACGCGTGTTCCGCGAGAACGGAACGAGATGGATAGCTTACGTATCGGTAAGCGAGCCGTCGCCCGCCCGAAGACGCGTCGGGCCGAGGCGGCGGCGTTTTCGGTCGCGCCTTGACGCATCGGCGACGACGGCGATGATACTATAGCATTTCGCAGTAGTTGACGTATACATACAGTCGAGGCGACGTTGTAGCCATGTAGGTGGCCCGCTGCTGTTCGTCCATCTGTCTGTATTCACGCCACGTGAGTTCGTGGCCGCTGCTCTTAACTGTGTGTGCCTGTAAAATGAATTGTGCATTAAGAGGACTGTTGCTTTAGCGACTACGGCCTGAGACGATTGCACCGACATATGTGCGTGCATGACCGGTCAACAACAAACTCAGTAATACTAATTACTATTCATCTGATTACATAAACCACTTCACCACAGTTATTCTTCTTTAAATCTTTGTCGATATGTGGCACATTGAACCCGGGAACGGTATTCATCGGAGTTTGAAGAACTATTTCTATTCAATCGCTTATGCATGTGTTATTTTGTTGACAATGTGGTCTCATATTTATGTTTTTTTTCAAGTGTTTTATTTGTAAATATTTTATTATAGTGTTAACGGAAAACGTGCAGTTTGTTTTCTTTTCGTGTGATTTTTCATTCGTTGTTTGTGGTTAAGAGTTGTTAAGTTATAGTTTTAGAAATGTTTTGCGTTGTGATTAACAGTATGACGAACTGTGCAATAAATTAGTAGATTTTCTACTTCTCATTGTCTTACTGAAACACTACTTGCTGTTATAAAGGCTAACCTGATATGTGACTTAGTGATATGTGTGTATGTGGAGCACATATTTGATCATAAGTTCCAAGTTTTGCTTCAGCGTGTACTAGGATTTCGTCTGTTCCTCTATTCACTTGTAATCCACAGAGTTAGCGTCGACTTCACCGGTACTATCTTCCGTCCGTGTTGTTCTGGCTTTGTATCTGATACTTGATAGTAAGGCTACTAATCAATAAGTAATCAATAATTAATCATTAAGTAAAAATCACCGGTAAATAATTAATATTATTAATTGTGTTATAAGTGACATCATGGTCGTAGAGTACTGTTCTTCTTGTGTTCGTGTCGATTAACGTGACCTGTCAGTCGTCATAGTGGATGGATTCTGTTAAATGCAAGTTCTCTCGCTCGACGTTTACTTATTTGCGCAAGCCGTAATGTGTACACTTTGTTCAATGTTTTTTTGTACAATGACGATAAAATAATTGGGCATATGGTGATTGATTCTGAATGTCGTATACTGACTGAATTCACTGAGCTGCTGTTATGTGTACGGATGACGTGTGAGTTCGGAGGAGTTCGTGTCGCTAGGTTGTTACTTGCGGTAAAGATACGTTCTGTTGATACGTTTACTGGAAACATTTGACTAGTTTTTTTATAGTTAAACGTAGTTTTAGAGACCATTCACGAGTTATTGTTTTATTAATCCTATAACATTAAATTTTGGCTTTAACTCGTTCGTTTGTTGCAACACATTATAGGTCATATCGGGGACGATTTTTACAGGTCATATGACCAAAGCAACAGTGTCAAAGCACTGAAGGAAGCTAGTTGGTCTTTCAGATAAGGCTTGAATCCCACCAGCACCACTCCACCATGTTACAGTAATACAACTCTAGGCAACCGCTTCTATGCATGGCGTAAGGGTCCCAATGTGACAAACCTAATCTGCTGGGCCTGTAAGAACTGCTCACACGAGTGTGCTGCTGACTGTGAACATTGTGTCATCACACAACCCAGCACGGAGCAGTTATGATAATATTTTCGCTTAACCTCCAGACAATCACCATAACTCGGATGTTGTCTAGGGGAGGGGAGGAAGGCTGACATTTATGGGGCAGGGACGCCACACCCTGAGATCAATAAGTGAACCTGTTTACCCCCGTACACATGTGTACATTACATTACAGTAACAAGTAAGCTATTCAAGTTCTGTTGTGTATAATTTATAGCACATGTTGTTCAAAAGTACATCTCATACATGGCCAGGTGGCAGTTTACTCTCGGTAACCGTTATCTTTCTAACGATTTTGCACCGTTTTCACCATTAAGAAATTCTCCACATATGCCTATTCAAAGTAAGAGAATGTATCACTTCATCTTAAACGGTTACACACACTGGTTTGTAAAACGGTTGCATTGCTGGAAAATTCGTTGCCGTTGTTGTCATACTAGTGTATTATTGAGGATATGACATTGTAGCCTAGATCTAGTTTCTTTTCTGTGTACAACAACAATTATCCAACTCGTTTTCAAATACACTAGTATGACAACAAGTTATTTGACGTACTTACCTTGAAGGTCCGTCACATATTACACTGTCTACGAACAAGATTCTTACCAAACTTGCCTTGTTTCGACGACACGGCCATCTTTTACCGAACTATGAAGTTCTGACATGACGTGCCTTGACAGATAGATAGATAGAGCAAGGTTTAACGTCCCACCAAACACATTATAGGTCATATCGGGGACGATTTTACAGGTCATATGACCAAACCAACAGTGTCAAAGCACTGAAGGAAACTAGTT
>Ga0049105_1000226_pt1 | contig 16349 bp, 8 predicted proteins | sample WorMetvaBAHAMAS1_FD_61260 | JGI IMG/M metagenome (GOLD analysis project Ga0049105, IMG submission 61260) | Worm MetaG Olavius vacuus BAHAMAS.1 | ecosystem: Host-associated > Annelida > Digestive system > Unclassified | place: Germany: Marburg | collected 2013-04-09
GGTCGCTGTATTTCCTGGAATTTTCCAGGATGGGTCAGCATGGTTATATGCGTCATATGGCTCCGCCCCTGACCTAATTAGGCTTATCCAATCACGGAGCTGTGGTACGAAGTCTAATTTGCACCGCTGAGTCAACAAAATTCAAAATAACGGACGTTGTATTTCCTGGAATTTTCCAGGATGAGTCAGCATGGTTATATGCGTCATACGGCCACGCCCCCTCTCGTCCTGGACCTAATTAGGCTTATCCAATCAGAGGCCGAGAAAGTAGACTGTTTTAGTATCATTACTTTTACACTACTACCAGATGTCATATTTTAAAGCGGAAATGCACTAAATTCGATTTTGGCTGGAGCTCCGCCCAAGACCTCGCTAGAAGAAGTTACAGCACCCCCATATGCCATAGCTGGATTTAAGGGGGCCCACTTCTAAGGAGAAGAGGGGAGGGAAAGGGAAGGGGGAGTTATAGGGAATGGAGGGGAGGGGAGAAGGTAGGGAAGGCGGGCGGGAGAGAAGTAAAGGAACTAGGGGGCGAGCCTAATTCTATGGAGAGGGAAGAGAGGAGAGAGAAAGGAAATCCCCCTTTCCTTCCCTCTCCTCCCTTCCCTCACCAGGGAGGGATTGATTGATTGAGCAAGGTATAACGTCCCACAGAAAACACATTATATTCTGTGAATGCAAACTGAAGTTAACTAAATATCATTGAGGTACCTTACCTATTTGTATAGCACCTTGTTGTGAACACACTTCTAAGGCACTCAGGTATGGCATGTTTTCTCAAGGGATCTCACAGTTTTACCAGCACACCCCGCATTCATCTGCTAATGGAATGAACCATACCTGCCTTTGCCTTCCCAGACGAAGCAGGTACTCATTTACTGACTCCGGAGGGATGGAAGGCTGAGTTGGCCTTGTCAAGCTTTCTCTTTCGCTGCCACAGCGCTATTAGTGGCAAATGTGATGGAACTCAAAATGTGGCAATTGCGATGCATTGCAACTTGAGACCGCCTGTTGCCACACCATTCATTTTCCACTTCAGCTGACAGTGACAGCCACGTTTGAAGTTGGTCAACTATCCATTCCTGTCTTATAGTGTTTTACTGTTGATGGTGACCTTTACCTCGCATGCTGAGACCTTAACCTTTGACCTTCGTAATACATCGGCTGTGATGTGGTCAAACTCTGTACAACATTTTAGCGAAATTGAGCAATCCACATAGTTATGCCACGCTGACCTTGACCTTTGATTCCTAGACCTTGAACTTGTATAGTACTAATAATAAGGCTAATAATGTCACTTTTATAGCCAAAATTCCCACACTAGCTGCTTATGTGCTATTACACTGACATCAAACAGAAATGTGCCAGGATGCCATAGATATGACACAGTTCTACTGCCAGAAGGTGAGGGCTTCTATTCAAAATAATACAACACCTACTTATCTACAGCAAATAAGTCTCCAGTTGTCAAATTTTCTTCATACATACCAAAAAACGCAACAAAACTGACAACAATTATAAGGATGGATTGAGCAAGGTTTAACGTCCCACCAAACACAATATAGGCCATATCACAAGGTCACAATAATAAGGATCTGGCATCTAACACTGCTGTGACTTTCTGTACGATGGTTTATATCATTACAACAAAACAAAATGTCAGTCAACACATAATTATATCTTTCCTAGCATCACCAGCACATGTGCATGAATGAATATACCAACAGAAGAAGCAGACACTAAACAAATTCAAACAAATTAAAATGAACAATATGCTTTATACATATATGATGACATTTTCAAATAAAAAGTACCTAGAAATTGTACAGTGCGATACAAATTTAGTACGACTGCTAATGACTAAATTTTAACAGTTAACTTGATAAAATTTAACAATCAATTAATAGTTATTTCCCATTGAAAAAAGCATTATAAACTGGCATGAAAACTTTTTTATTAACCAGTTAACGGCTCTTGCAATAAGTGTGTTTCGTCCAGTCTCTAAAACAAATAAAATATCTCTGAAAAAAAGACATAATCGTTGTTTGTTAATGATATATCCACCATGTGATGTTTTCTTAGTGAAGAAACTTTAATTGAATTTCCAGCAAAATTTTTATAATCATTCACTTTAAAAAAATTAACTGAGTAATTAACAATTAATTTGCCAACCTCAAAAATTCAGTTTAAATTTAGACTTCTTTCTTAGGCAACTCACTTGGCACACATTACCTAACATGATTATAAAATGATCTTACAATAATCAGCCAATAACTGTTCACAACATTCGGTGGAAACACACTAGAAAGATACACAGACAGATAGATAGAGCAAGGTTAAACGTCCCACCAAACACGTTATAGGTCACATCGGGGACGGGAATACACAGAAGATACACAGAGTAACAATACACGTAATGCTCTACATGTGTACATTACTTGCAACTCATATCTAAAGTCACAGTATCAGTGAAAATGAAACACACGTATGTCATACACATACCACCATGTTCACTGTTACAATACAGGAAACACAAGTGCGTATCTCATGACATCAAACAACCCACGGCTTATCAAAACTCGCGCTGTCTCACTGAAGCAAGATTGTGAACTACTTGCCATACATCACATTCTGAAAGAAAGCTCATTCTGTAAAATTACACGAATTCAATAATAAGCTCAGAATGCGGACGTAACCGGACAGATTAACGGCAGTGGTAAAAATGATTCACAGAGACATTAATGCAAACCTGACCAGCATCATTATAGTTAGACCATCACACCTGACCTCACACACTGTTCATTGCAGCTCAAAACACATGGTCACACCAACACAACAGCATCCATATTTATCATTACTGCTGAAAACTTGAGGTTAATACTGGTATCAGTTTCATATCTGACACAGCCTAGATTGATTGATTGAGCAAGGTTTAACGTCCCACCAAACACATTATAGGTCATATTGGGGACGATTTTTACAGGTCATATGACCAAACCAACAGTGTCAAAGCACTGAAGGAAAACAGTTGGTCTCACAGATAAGGCTTGAATCCCACCAGAACCATTCCTCCATGTTACAATAATACAACTCTAACCCTCTCTACACACGGCATAAAGGTCCGAATGTGACAAACCGAATCTGCTGGACCTGTAAGAACTGCTCATATAAGTGTGCTGCTGACTGTGAACATTGTGTCACACAACCCAGCACGGAGCAGCTCTGACAATATTCTCCCTTAACCTCCAGACAATCACCATAGCTCAGATGTCGTCTATCGGATGGTAGGGGAGGCTGACATTTATGGGGGCAGAGATGCCACACCCGGAGATCAATAAGTGATCCTGTTTACCCCCACACAGCCTAGAAGCATTCTGCATTAATCTGTTTAGTATTTAGGAGAAAACAGTACAGAAATGTGATGCTAGTTACCACAAGTAATAAGAACACTAAGATATCATGTAGTGAAGGTTTTGGCTGGCTGAAGGCATAGTCTGATGAAAAATACCAACATTTCCACTAGATCTACTCCACTACACCATCGAGTTACAGTAAAACATGTCCACGGTTTCACTAGCAGACTACAGGCACGTTTTCTACCTTTAACTCTAATGCAATAACGACTCTGAATCCAGCACCATCATCAGTGAAAATAAGAAGAAAATATTCACAGCAGCCGAGAGCTGTCATCAGAATCATTGCACTGTCCTTCACACTAACCAATAACCATCATGTGGACATACACGACTGGGTCAGCACAGACAGTAAAGTGCACTACAATAATGCAGACCACTAAGCCCAATGTTAATTTTCATTAAATTACTATCAACGTCCTGTGATCTGTGTGCAAGTACGAATACATATTTTCAACATTCCAAAGCATGTATTACCGTGCTACATGGCATACATTTGCAGCCAATAATATACACTCAGTGTCTGGATAAACAGTGGACCCCAAAATAAGTTGCTATAATTTAACTAAATCTTCGTCAATTTTGTCTGAAATTTTATATATGCAAACTCTGAAATAAACCGTAAAGGACTGACACATAATTTTAGAAAAACACATAAAAATGTCAATTGTGTTAATATTTGAAATACATCATTGAAAATGCATTGTGTCAGGCTAAAAACTGGACCCCTAGAACATCATTACTAACTATGCTAAAAACTAATGCTGCCATTTAACAGAATACACATTATTCACCATAAAATGTTCAAAGATAAATACTTACTTACTTACTAACTCAGTGGCAGACTGTTATTGTTGTCGTAGATAGGTCATTGACGTTATGCAAACAATACAAAACATCGTTGTCACTAAAGAAGATAAAAGTTTTAATTAAAATTTTGTGACAACAAAAGGGCTATAGGGCGAGGAAGTTTGTAAAAGTTTCTGAAAAAACTGGTGTCTGTCATCTCCTGGAATAAGTGGCTGAATAAGATCGATCATATCATTAACAAAGCTGCTGCGTTATTAGAAAATTAATTTTTCAGTGATGTAATGTAAATGTTAACAAAATTGATGTGTATTTCTCTGAATTGACATGCTAGTTCTTGTTGATTTGTTTTTGAGTTTGCATATCCAGAATTTCAGACAAGTTTTTGTTAAATTATAGTAGTTAATTTTAGGGTCCACTTTTTATCTGCACACAGTGCATGACTTTAACTTTCACTGAGCAGAATCTATTATCGTTTTCGCTCAGTGGAAACAAGCCTCCATCCAAGTGCTAATTAATGCATTTTTTCAAGTAAAGTTGAAACTACCACTCAGCGAATTGATAATCGATTTTGCTAATCATTTTCGCTCAGCGGAATATAGCACTGATTGCCAACTTAATCTGAGCGAAACCAATTAATGACCGACCTCCGCAATGCATTTAGACAGGCAGTTGATTTAAAACACTAGTAATTAAAAAATCACTGAGCGGAATTCACTTTAACTTTCGCTCAGCATATTTCAAAAGGGTCATTATATTTCAGCATGCACATAAAAGTTATCTTTGGACTACAACAGCTTTTACATGATATAATTTTTTGCATCAAAATGGCAAATATTTATGTTTCCACAGCTGTTGCCATCAAAACAGTAAAACAGATGTTTTATCTAATCGCTGAACACAAGCCGGGTTACACTCATAATTACGCCTTTATTGACTTTAAACAATGGTTGACTTTAACTTTCCCTGACTGGAATCACTGACTTTTTTTTCTAAGCAAAAAAAACTTAATCTGAACTCCCGCTGATTGGTAATTTTTGTGCTCAGATTAGCGAAACCGCTGAGCGAAAACATCAGCGATTCCAGTCAGCAAAAGTTGAAGTCAACCACTGTACTTCCAAGTCAACTATGTTGACTATACCTTAATATTACTGTAAATATGACAGCTGCTATTCTATTATAATCAAACAAGAACTAACCCATTATGCCTGTTACAGCCCTCTAGGTACACATTGCCAAATTATCATAAATCCTTTGCACAGTCACATGTACTCAGTAGAATACTTCCTCTCAAAAACCGTGATTTCTTTTGCAATCCATACACAATTTTTATACGATACACGACTATCCAGTCAGCAGCATTCTGCACAAGCTACAACTATCATACACTCAAGAGATTCATCATCTCAATGTAACTCACAAAATTAAGACACGATTTTCAAAAATTCCCCCCAAAAATGAAGCATCCTTATCAAATTCCTTGTAAACAACACGGTTACGACACTATACAGTACAAACTTGCAAATGCCGTAAATTATACAAAACATTTTGCAACAAAAATACTGTTCAGAGGACACAAGTCGAATATATTATCGAGCATAGCTATGCAGTTGCGTACTATAAGCACAACTGATGGGGTCAAGAAAATTGCTGTTGATAATGTGAAATCTAATCTGAGCAGCTAAGCATATCACACTACATGTAGAGACAACAGCTGAGACGGTGCAGTTCAAACGGCGACACAGCACAACACTAGCAATGTCAGGGAATGTTGGAGCAGACATCAAGACTCTGAGAAGCACAGTCACATCGACGACACTCAAGAACGCTGCTTACGACCATTGCAATAGGGCGTGTAAGTTATTTAATATACGTCTCTATGCGACACTATGTTTTAACTACTTTCGGTGACATCGTAGTATGTTTTCATACGGCAGTGTGTTTGAGTTGTTAATTTGTTAATTACGTAATGGCATGTTCAATTTGTCATTGGGCGAATTATACCCAAGGGAAAACGAAGTTATCCCGGAAGTCAGAAAACGCCGTGGCGGATGACCGGGTTTTGAAGTTTTTGTATGATGCCGACTTACGTCATGTTGAATCCTTAGTGCGATGTCACCGGAAATACAAGAATGGTCGCATAAAAGTAGATCTAGGATAAATGATCTTTATTTACTTACACGCCCTATGGGCAAGTACCAAACACAGACTGAACTACAATGCCAGGGGTATAACACCCCTTTCAGCTAAATACACAAGTTTTAGCAGCATTCAAACCCAGGTTCCCTGATACATTGTGATACACAAGCAATTTCACAGTTTGCTTAGTTCTGAGCTAATCAGTACCAACCACTCTTGTCTTAATCGAGCTGATTAGTGTTCATGATACTGCTTTCTGCTTATCAAAAATTGATGACGATCTAGTATGGCTTTGACTGAATGTATTTGTAGCCAACAGTTTTCGGTTTTTCTCATTTATACTAACTTGTACGATTTCATAATAAATACATACAGGGTGCACCAAAAACCAAACCGTCATTGACAGTTTGCAACTCCTGCACATGATGACTGAGAAAGGTATTCTATCTGAAAATATTCAGTTATTTTTCTGGAGTAAGAATGATGTTTTGAATGTCGCCATGTACAATTATAAACTTCTAAAAACAGTCGGGTTTTTGGCACTGTGTGTGATGTTGCCCGGGTGATGGAGGCACAGCTACTCTTTATCACGCAACATTACACTACTGACCCAAATGGCTCATTCTTATCAGCACGGCACTACTCAGTTCAGTCACCCTCTCCGACATCCTGCAAGAAACAGAACAGGTTGACCGATAGCAATGAACAGCAACATTGAGCATGCAAATCAACATCATCGCGGTCAGCTCACAGTAAAGGCACATGACAACAAGCACATGGCAAGCAATCTGCATAGACAGACATATCATACGTCGCAGCACACTTTCTCTCTACAACTAAACACACAACAAAAACCAACATTTGAGCCAATGCGAGTAAAAAGCGGCCAAAGAGACTTCTGGTCAATACTGAGATTTTGCCATATTCAGCACCAGTATTACCCAGCGGATGTCTTGTCGGCAAGCGGTAACGTGTATGTGAGTGCTAAGTCGTACGTTTGGAAGTTTACGTTTTAAAATTTGCATCTTTTGGATCTTTCATAAATGAAATATACGACCATGTGATACGGTCAGTTCTGGTTTTGTAATCTCAACACACACTACTGAAACAGACATGGCCATGTCGACTTAGTCACGTCTTACTTGCTATAATCGTTTGTCACCTGCTCAGGAAATCTGTGGTCACCTCTTGCCGAGCATTATCATTGACCAGGCGACTATACGACTATGCAGATTTGGTCTTGTTTTACGTGGCCAGCGCGTTGCGTGTCATTCCAATCACTTTAACAAAACTACTTATTTTCACGTAAATGGTAAGTAATTCAAAATAGCAGATATGCTCAACATGATTGTGGATATTTAATATTATCGACCGCAAGATTAGTATTTGTATATTCGGTAGGTTAAGTACTTCTGCCAAAGTTAAAACTTCACTTCCGTTACCTGAATAATTCATATTTCTAGATGTGGTCGCCTCTTACTCTCACGGGCTCATTTGTGCGAGTGAAAACATCAAAACACCAACTTATCAAATATTTCCAACTACAAAAATGAAAAGCCCAACAAAACAGAACATCACCAGGACTGACTACAAGAACTGCACAGTGCACAGCATAGGGCCGAGCTTTTCTTCTACGATCTTTTCCTCAAATCCCATTCGCGCACAATATGTAAGTAAATTATAAATAAATAACATACTGACAATACTATAGCAGAAAACTGCAATTAACAATATATATTATACAACACATGGTGTGACTGTGTCATCACAGCTGACTGGCTCTGCTAGTAGCTGTGAACATATACGTGACACGATGTGTGTAAAACATACAAAACAGAACAGTACGACCATATCGCTAAACAACAACTAAACCAGTGAGAAAGAATTGACACAGAAACTAGTAAAATTCAATACAGAGCACACCGCTGGCAAGCAAGTTCTATGAAAAAAAGTGTCAGCGTTATTGGAAAGAAAAGAGACAAAAAAAGTTTATCTGTACTCATAAAATACAGTAAAAATACCAGAGCATTTAATTAACGACTGATGTGCAGTATCCAACACCATTAATGTGCATGCAAAGAGACAGAGAAAGAGGGAATAACTACAAACACTGGGAACAGTGTAACATGACAATTGCCTAGAAGTACACACAGCTGCACAGAGAGCAGACACATCAATCACAGACTCTGCCAGCGAGCACAACGACGATGCCGAGAAACTTGTACACGAAGCTGTTCTGATGACGTAGTGAATCCAGTCTTGTGTGTCAGCAAGGACAGCCGCCTTCACTTGGTTGTGGCTCTTGCGGATTATCTTTCAACTTGACTTCGATCACTGAGCAAATCAGTTACGGAAGAAATCAAGCAGAAATCCTTCACAGTGAATGCATACATGTACGACTTTTTTGTACAGATACAAGATGCATTATGTCCAAATTACGCTGATTTCATAAGACCTGAAAAGCAATTCAATCACTGCACTAATCTTTGAAGATGATTAACATTACATCTGCTCTTCTGCTTGATTTCTGTGCTATAATTACAGTTTAATTTATATTACAAAATTCCTAATATATCACTGTTCTAGATAAAAAATAACAATAAATTACAGAAGCCAACATCACACCAAACACACTCTGTTTCAGAAAACGGCATTTACTGTTTTCTGTTACTTTTTAAGATCATTTTTTTTATTTGCTTTTCAGTACTAGCAACAGGTGAGGTAACGATTCTTGCTCATGCTGCAGAATCCCACGATAAAGCGGCACTAATCCTTACTTTTCAGCTCTCAGCTAGACACCAGCTGAAGCAGCACAACCATATGGGGCCAGCACGTTGCATGGCATGTCTACCTTCCAGCGTTCATTGGCGCCAAATCATACTGTTTCGTGACAGAAGCAACAGGATGTGAGAAACTTACCTAAAAATTTTGTACATTAGTATTGTGGCTAGAAGTCAAACTTGTACCACCAAAAATAACATCTAAAACCATAACATTATACCACAATAATACATCAACTGACACAAAATGGGTTGTTTCTCTACAGCTATAACCAAAGAAAAATCAGTCATTAATGTGTAAGAATCAAAGATACTATCTTCTCGTTTCTGCTGCTGGTCCATGCCAGGTAATGCGGCAGCAACTCGTCGAAACAACTGTCAGCAAAACAAGCAACGCAAAATGTCTATTGCAGTTGCTAGACATTAGCTTTCTGCTATGACTGAAACACACTCAGCTTTAAAAATTACTAAATAGCAACTGGATTTTACAAATGTTGAACAATATGAAATCAGAAATCATAGAACTCTGGATTCAAATACGTCAGCAGGTGGCATGGCTCAGCAGCATAAGAAGATGAGTTATTGGTACAAAATACTTGTGCTCATATGTACACTGTTCATCACTGCTTCAATGTTCACAGACTGGACCTTACAATTAGCTGAAATAAATCAGCTCATATAGTGCAACTAACAGCCACAGTACCAGACTACTGTCGATAGAACTTTATAATGAGATCACCTGCTTGACGTTATAGCCGGCTTTAGCACTTGTCTCAATGAACATGACACTTAACTCCTTTGCCTTCTTCTCTCCATCTTCAAGAGACACTTGTCTGTATAGAACATGGCAAATGTCATTGTAGAATGAAAAGCAAGATAACCTTCAGTTTCATATGTCAACGGACAAAATGCAAAAATATCTCTGTTAAAGCCAAACAACCTGATTATTGTCAGTATGAAATGTAGCCGCAAGCAATGTCATACACACACATGCACAACATTTAATGGCTATTTCAACAGTTTACAGTACTAGTTAGTCATGGTTTTGAAAGGTCTTTAAATCTTTGAAGATTGCAGGTCTTTTTTCAGGCTGTATGCTCTTCCTGATGCCCCTCCAGCAATAACAGAATACTAAAGAACACTGCATAACTTAAACTTCTGCTAAAACTTTTAGACTATAGTTGTAGACTGACCTTCGGTTTAAATCATAGTTAGTGAAAGACAAAGTGACCAATTGTAATGAAAACACATCGTGCCTGTACCGTTTGTCAGCAAGGTCCGTCTTATTGCCTACAAGCATGATAATGACGTCTGGTCCTCGTTCAGCACGAACATCATCTATCCACTTTGACGTCTGCTGAAAGGAACTCGCATCTAAAGACAATGCAACACAATAAATGCACAGTTTCAGGTATATACTATGCACTTTCAGTATGAATCAAATCGATTTAAGATGGTACACAAATGTTCAAGTGTTTGTGTATAAAAAAACCTGATATGCCTACTTGTAATGTCGTAGACAACAACGGCGACAGATGAGTCACGGATATATGATGGAATCAGGCTCCGAAACCGCTCCTGTCCCGCTGTGTCCCACAACTGTAATCGAATCTGTAGCAAGTCAACAAATTTTTATCATCTAACTGCTAGTTTTCTTACTTGTATACAGTGAACATAGTAACCCAATGCGACTTTTGTCAATATTTCAGCAATGCATGCAGATTTTGGCACGCGATTTTACATAAAAATGTTAAGCAATAAATGTACAATTAATGTACACTTCACAACAAAGTTTTGTTTAAATAATCTCTGCAAATAATAAAATTATGCTGTTTCAACCAAGACAACCCCCATTTCTCAGCGTTCCGAGCACAGTCTTCACAGTTACTCTGTTAGCGGCTCTGAAAAGACCAGTTTGTTGGCGATGACAGGAAGATGCAGAGTTGGAGATGTTCGAAGTGACCACCACTGGCAGCCACAGCCGTGTAGGCAGTCAAGCACTTGATGAAGTTCATCACTGCCTTGTTAATATGTTTTTGTGGTAGCTCTTCCTACATGGTCTGCAGGGTGGCTTTCATCTCAACAGTCGTTTGAGGCTTTGACTAGAGCTCATGGTACTTTTCCAGCATGACACTCTGGACATGATAGTACAATAGTGCTAGTCCAGTGGATTCAAATCTGGAGAGTTTCAGTGATGCCAGGACAGTTCACTTGCAGCCAGTTCTGCATGATGCTCGAACGCTGAGAAATGATGGGTTGTCTTTGTTCAAACAAGATAATTTTGTCACGAGATAATTCAATAAAACTTGGCGGTAAAGTGTATATTTTACTGTTTAACAGTGTTGTGTAAAATTTCCTGTAAAAATCTGCACACACTGTTAAAATATCAACGAAAGTCACAGGGAGTTACTTTTTATGTTCACCCGATATGTGCTATTGTGCTTACTTAAATGCCTACAGTATATCTGACACATAGAGAAAAGTGCACATACCGTTCTGTCATCTAAATACATAGTCTTTGACAAAAAGTCAATTCCGATAGTAGCCTACACAAAAACAAATGCACTGTCACACATAATGGTATATATAACAAACATTACATAATCAACAGCATAAAGATGGCAGATAAAAAATAACTAATTTGTATAACAGCTAAAGCAATTAAACATTGTTGTTAAAAATAAAAGTCCCATTATTGTTGAAGTTATCTGTGACCACACAACTTAAATATTAGAACTGAATTATCCACTACACATATTGTTAACAGCAGGGCAATTTTTAATGGAAGAATAATTATATCAAACTAAATTAAAAGTGACTCGTAAGTGTGACAGACAGAGAGACATACAGACGGACAAACTCACTCTTAGTGTATTCTGCATTTCACTATGTTGTGTGAATGTGTGGCCAAAAAATATAAATAAGTAACACTAGGAGGAAGAATGTTCCATGCCCGTGCCACCATGACATGTAATGAATGGTCGCCAATCGTGTGATGTCACCTAGACTCCCCTACTAAATGCAACAAGACCAAGCACAGGCCGCCCGTCGCCTCCTCCTGTTGACGGCTGTCACTGATGTTCGTACATGCTGGGCAGTTCTCAATAACATTGGACATTAATAACATGCGATAAACATGACGGCCACTGGCAAACAACATGGGTGGAGTATGTGAACGCTTACAGCTTACAGCTCTGACTCGAGCTCGCTTGAATTTGTGCGCTATACAAATTTTGTAATAATAATAATAATAATAATAATAGCAGAGTGCGGACACTATTTAGATGTGTGAAAAGCATCAGAGCTGTGACTGCTACACGCATTTGTTTGTTCAATAATCAGTCGCCGTCATACAAGATATTAAGCAACAGCCATGTGTGTAAATTAAAGCAATGGCATAGACATGAAGTCTGCTGAAGCGCATCAATGTCGGTGATACAAACGGCCCAGCGTGAGAGCTTGCAGGGAAACGAACATCCGGCGAAAATACAGTAGGCCAACACTGTTGCGACTGTCACAGATTGCTGGCCACACTTCAACAGACAGACCATCTGCACACTCTACATGCTACTGCGAGTCTTGTTTTACTCTCCTGTAATCTGCCGCTGTCCAGGGATGAAAGAAATTGAGCAACAGTACAGTAAACAAGTCAGGTCGCGCTGACCGTCGAACATCGCACTGACGATTACATAACTGCATTTCACCTCGCCAGCTCCCTGTCGAGGACTCGCAGCCACACATTCTTGATGCTTACAAAGTGGCTGTGTGGCTTACTGAATAAACATCTCAGAATGACTATCACAAATCGAAGAGTGAATACCGGAAAACTGAATTCAAATGAAAATTTACAAAATGAACTTTGAATTTTCGAACTTTGTTTATCTGTAATACCAATCACTCGCCTGCAATAAATACACTTTCCAGACTGAAACAGACATTAGTTCACACGTATTTCGTACCTGATATGTGTTGTCAAAACTGTCATACATAAAGCGGGTAATCAGTGACGTCTTTCCCACTGCAAACAATCAAAATCCAAAGACATATATGACATAACTATACAAACAAAATCCATACATAGCGTCTCAAAGTCTGGAAGTTTGGCCTCTATTTATGGACACTACAAATCTGGAAATCGGACTGTGATATGCCACAGTGACTCAAAAGCCAAAAGTGGGATGTCTAGTTAATACTGCTTCTCGAGGTCTGAAAGTTGGACTTCTATTTACCAAAACTACATGTCCGAAAGTTGGACCACGAGACACTATATAAGTGTCTCTAAAGTTGTAAGTCTTTCTAAGTTTCTTCTCTTGCGTCAACCCTATTTTTCGACTGTTGATGACATAATTCATCCACCAAGTAAAGAGATATCACATCACGTTAAATAGGTGTAGGTGTTAACGGACGGATATTGGCCGGCCGGATATCCCACAAACAATATGCCTCCGCCGCCTATAAAAATTATCACATCACTTCTGCATTGTCGAAATCACACGTCCAAAGAGTCTGTACATAAGCTTATTACTACAAAATAAGCATCTTATTTATGGTAGGCCTCACCGAAACATAACTGACTAAAATTGTGACCTAACCCGGTTTGGACATAAATTTGGCGTAGCTGCTGGAAGCTACAGTTGTAAGCACATCCGCGTAGGCTTTTAACTTGCACTGTTAACCGCGGAAGGCACTGAAGACTGCGCTGTCTAAAGAATGATTTGTGTGATGTAACTTAAGAGTTACTGTTACTGGTGACAAAAAAGTGAAGCATTTAGAAATGTAATATTAGATGTGTTGTATTATATTAATCATTAGGCCTGTATTCTGTTTTATTTATAGCAAATAAGATAGATACTAGGGATGTTAATATCAAATTTTTCCAAAATCCGGATGTCGAACATGAGGATCCAGTCAAAATCTGGATATCGGAGTTGCATGACGAGTGCTAGCGCTATGGGCGTGCAGGCGTAAAGTGTGAGAAGCTGATTGTCGCGGTCAGCGGCTGGACCCGTAGCTTCATGCTGTCGCCGGCAGACCGGGCGCATTGACTTAATTAGTCTGCTGGAGCAGCGTAATGGACTGCAAGCGACCACTGGTTGCTGTAGCAGCTATCTCAGACCACGGAGTCCTATATAATAGCATGATATACAGGGCTCCATGCTCGGACTCAACGTATGAGTTTGTTAAATCTGACATCCACTGTGTGGAAGGAGAGACGGTCGGTTGGTCAGCTGGTCAGCATGATAAGAAGAAAGGTAAGGGGAAGGAGTTATCATGCTCCCCGTCTCACGCATCAGATCAGATAGACACACAAATAGAGAGAAAGAGCCGGAGAGACGTTGAACAGCTGCTAACTATTGCGGCAGGAATGAAACCAAAACGATGATGGCCAAACTGACGATTGCTGATCGGCAGATTTTATATGCAGATATCGATCTTAACAATCGATATCCGGATATTGGTTAACAAGTCTAATAGATACATTGATCACGAAAAGATGGGAGAAAAGGGGTTATATGGAAGGATTTAGGGGCTCTGATGATGGCACGAGTTAGAGAATTTTGGATGAGATGACGGTTTCGCTGATATTCAGCTAGATCATAGTAAAGTGAGTTGCAGTAGTCCAGCTTAGAGTGAACAATGATGCTGGCTGATTTGATGTCTCCATGTATACGTTACTGTGCCAGACGCCCGCAACAGCATGCAGCAGAGTGGACGAGTGGTGGCTGGGGGAGGGCTACCCAACATCCGTTTATTATTGCCACCAATAAACCGATGCATTAATTACCTGCATTAATTACATGGACCGCCAAAAGACAGCGAGGGATGTATAGTATGACACCGTAAGACCAGGACCAGGAATTTCTCCTTATTGCACTTAAAGTCTCAAACAACAATTGGCTAAAATTAACTCCCGCTCATTTGACACAGTACATTCTGCTTGTAATCTTGGCTTCATTTTTGACACACGTCTTACTTTTTCTAATTAAATATCTGCTCTTTCTATATCCTGCTGGTCATACTGGGACAGCTGTGCCAGCATCATGTTCGATGGACAGATCGGTCCCAAGTGCTGAAGTGGTTAAGCCAATATGGTCCTTGGTCAATTCGGTCTTTTTTAAAGGTCCGAAGTGACCAAGGATACCCCAAAGTGGATATAATTCCAACACAATTTAACTGCATGTTTGCAATGGCTCAGAGTATGACCCCATTAATAACAGTCATTCTCTATGCCGTTCAAAATATCTGGTTCCAAATATACCTAATGCCTGCAGACCGAAGAGTATTATTTTTTGTGATGCGTGAAGTAATGTGAGACGAGTGACTACGATGAACATAAAATGAACGTATTGAATACCGCTCTGTTCTCCTAAGAAAACTAGTTTGAATTTTCTCAACGGATTGCCAAACTCGCCAGATGTCATCGTAAGTAGCTTAAACAATACAATAATTAACAATTCAATTCCCTTATCAAATGTCAACAACACTCAATCTATAAAATATTTAATAAATTTCTAAGCAAAGACTGTCCACAGGTAGGGCTGTGCGAATCGAAATATTTACTGCTAGATTACTCTGTCGAGTATCTTATCGAGTACTCGACTGATACTGGAAGTAGCTATCTATTAACTATAGGGTGGTAGAAAACAAATGGACACCTGGTTCTGCATGCAACTTTTACTATAACAACGGTTTGCAATGAGTCAAAATAATGCCAGAAATACTTCAGAAACCTTACAAATAAAATAATAAGCGATGTTGCAACTAGCAACTTGCAAAATTCACACTTGGGATGAAAACTCGATGACAAATAGTCATAAGAATTAGCATACTTTTTATTTTTAATTTTCCAGTACTCAAGCTCAAAAATAAAGCTTGAGCCTTTTCGAGATCGAGCTACTCATACTGTAGCTCAACTGCTCGAGTAAAGTTTTTGAGTACCCGGTACCCCGAGTAGTAAAAAACTAATTATTGACTAACAAGTCCACACATCACTCATGGCATTTTCAAGGGCATGGTTCAAAGGTGAAGGTCACAGAAACGTTTTCGGACAGAGGTGTATATACCAATCGACAGTTCGCTGTTGACTTTTAGCTAGTGTTCTTGTGCACAGAAATCTATCATTTTTGTTCTTATTCGCATTCACTAAAATATCATTGGATGCCTAGGAAATATTTGATGACCACACAATATCCAACTGCAAAGAGCCAGG
>Ga0049105_1000227_pt1 | contig 16324 bp, 6 predicted proteins | sample WorMetvaBAHAMAS1_FD_61260 | JGI IMG/M metagenome (GOLD analysis project Ga0049105, IMG submission 61260) | Worm MetaG Olavius vacuus BAHAMAS.1 | ecosystem: Host-associated > Annelida > Digestive system > Unclassified | place: Germany: Marburg | collected 2013-04-09
CCAAGTGGTTTCCTTCAGTGCTTTGACACTGTTGGTTTGGTCATATGACCTGTAAAAATCGTCCCCGAAATGACCTATAATGTGTCGAGTGGGACGTTAAGCCTCTACACTACTACTACTGGCTTCTAGACGTCTTTAGTATCAGTACCATTTTTGTATTGTGAATATGTAACATGATGAACTGCAAATGTAAACATTGTCAGTCTTTGAACATTTTTGGCAGACTTGAAATTTGTCCATTTTTTTGCAGTTATGAATTTTGATCGTATAAACTTCAGCATAGCAATGCATCTTTGCCGATTGCATGAATGTAGTAAATTTGTGGCCAGTTTTGACCGGAAGCTCATTCACCGAAAATAGCTTTTAAATGCAGTTACTGGTATATGCATGCAGAATAGCAAAACCATCTTACGTATTTTCTTCACTGAAATTTGCATCCACGTTTGAACTCACACAAATTTATAAGTAGAAATCTGCGTTTGGTAGATGCTCCATCATGCCCTAATTTTAAATCTGTCATTTTTCATTTATTTGTTGATATATTGTAGTACTTACAGTCTTACATGCTTTGTTGTAGTCTTTGTATTTTCACATCTTCACTGCTCTTTTCTGGATAGAGAGATTTGCATAATTTTTCTCCACTTTTATTGAAATGTACAATAATATTCTTTTTCATCATCATGATTTTTACCGCGTTGCGTGTATGCAAGGCAGACTTAGCTATGAGCGAAATGTCTCTTTGTCTGTCTGTCAGACGCGTGATTACTGACGAAACGAAAGAAAGTTCTGCCCAGATTTTTGTACCATATGAAAGAACATTTATCCTAGTTTTGTGACAAGAAGAATGGTTGGTAGGGGATGACCCCTTGTACCTAAAATTTTTCGCCAAACTGACCCCACTCACCCCATTTGAGCAAAAACGATGATTTTCAATCGATATTCACTCGTAGTGCCTCAGCCGTAACACCTAGTGAAAGAAGTTCAGTTATCATTAATATGAAGTTTTCTATGTGCTTTCCAATGAGCCTAAGATGAACATCATATGTTGTCCCTAAGCCTCCAAAGGGCGGCTCAAAAATGCAAAAAGGCCATTTCTGTCTAAAATTGCATTTATCTGGAAGGTCTGCTACAAAGTTTCTTTGTGTGAAAACTGTCCGCAACAGAGTTGTAAGGCATTCATTGGCCTATGTATCTGTGCAAAGATGATTGGTGCGGGATGTCTCTAAAGCACTAAGTTATTTCAACATTGACGACATTGGCAGAGGCAACTGAGAACGAGTGCATTAATAACATGCACTGCCAAAGGGCACATGCCACTTATATTTTGGCCAAAGCTGACAATCTCTTAGCGCGGTTTTTCTGCAAGAGCTGAGCTACTTGTAGAGGCTTGTATTCAGAAGTACATGCTGCAACACATAGCAGTTCTGCAACTGGTGAAATCATGTGGGTCTATCTTTATTGTGTGGTGGCTTTACACACGGCAGTCCTTGACTTACCTTTCTCTAAAATTTAATTATTTTGTACTGTTTGTTACGAAAGTTACACAGCTGCAGTCATCAAGGGCTTCTGGTAATCATAGCTCACGGATACAGTGTAGAAGCATGATACTGTTGGTTTGGTGGCAGAAAGAGCATTTAGTCTGCATAGTCCCAGTTCTGCAGTTGCTGCTGTGTATGTGATTCTAATGTTTTGTTGTGAATATGTAGCAAATGCCATACTACGTGAAGGTGACCTTGTGACGTTTGGTCACATGCAGGGAGAGCATCTGCCGCCAGGAACATGGCAGCGTCAGCCAGACTCGGACTTCCAATACATTGTTAGTATCAGTGACATAACATTTGTGCAGTTTGTACTGCAGGGATGTAGTCTTAAAAGTATAAGTGGGGGATACCTGATATTTAGTCAGACTGAACCAAAGTATCGGGAACATTAATAATGCACCCCTTCCTGAAAAAAGTTAGGGGGGGGGGATGCTGTCTCCTCATGTCCCCATCTGAATACACCCTGTTGTATTGTCACACATGCACGTGCACACACACGCTACTGTAATAGCTGTAGTTTCTGGTTAACTCTGTTAACATTTAATCATCCTCATTATCTTCACGTGATAAGTCAGATGTTAAAATGTGCTTGAGCTTGACTGCAGCAGGTCGTCGGATGTTAAATGTGTAGTGTCAGTGTGTCGTTTATATGGTCTGGCAACAGCAGACACTGTAGTTGCTGCCATGTTACCTCGGCCGAAACTCTGATAGCATTCCGTCACAGACTTAAGACATTTCTGTTCCAACAGTCTTATTGCCAGTAGTGGTCCTAGCAGTGGCATACCACTTAGGCCACTTTAAAAATCTCTGATTGATTGATTGATTGATTGATTGATTGATTGATTGATGTCATTGATGTATTGTCCGCAGATAGAGGTGAGTGAGTTAGTGAGTAGAATATAACATTTCAAGAAGCTTGGTTACCCAGGTGAGAAGCCAGGTTACGCAGGTGAAAGTCTGTTACCTTTATTACAAAGCCGTGAGCACTGAGCAGTGTGTAACTGTGTATTGTGTAATTATTGATGCTTTGTGTTGCAGTTTGAACGCTGTCGTTGTCCACAACAGACAGCAAGAGCATCCCAACAGCAGGTTGTCCTTTTTTAATTTAAAATTTTCAAATTAGCATGACAGTACTATGATTGTAGACTATCCTTAAAATTATGCTGTTTGAATTACTTTACTTACTTAAATTTGAAGTTTGTGATTTTGGGCTAGATATAGAATATAGGCAATAGACAGACAAAAAACAAGTTGCCTGTCATTACATATAAATGTCTGTTGAGAATTAAGCAATGTGTTTTTTGTATATCTGTTTGTGCAGATTTTTTTGCATATTTGCAAACACAGCGAGATGTATTGTATAGTCTTGTATAGTAGTTGTATAGTCTTTAGTGCTTATGTACTGCTGGCTGGGTGCCAGGAAGAACATCGATCCTGTAAAAATTCTGCTACTGTGTCTTTTAGTGTTGTGTTAATGACTTTGAGGCCCCCTATGGGATACCTTATGTCTTGCAGCCCCAAACCAAATGAAAAATTTTTACGCCTAGCTGCACAGCCCCTTTGCCATTTCTAATAGCAGTAGTGATGTTTTAATTTTGTGATCAAGTTTTAGTAGCTGTTGTTATAAGTTTTCATGCCTAGCAGTTTATTAGTTGTTAAAACCAGTTTTAGTTAATTAAAGCTAAATCCTCATATTATATTGTTCTTCGTATGGATATCTGATATCAAACATAGTAGTTTTCGGCAGCAGTGGAAAAGCATGTAGAGGATTGTGCACAGTACAAGTTTATAGTCTGTGTAGCTGCTTGCTTCTGTTGTTGTATTGTAGTGAGTATACATTGCATTTTCTTATTCTTGTTAACTGATTCAGTATTTGTTTCTGCAGTTATTTTTATTATTAGGATTTGGATTCGGAATTTTAGTTTCTGTTTTTGTTATCATTTTAAAATGGAGTTTTCGTTTTAGTTATAGTTGCGGAGGTTTTTGTTAAGAAAACACTAAACTGCAGGTGCTGCAGAGTCCTGAATACATTGAACACCTTAACGTGACCTGTCATAATCTATGATGTCCAGTCCGCAGAGAGTAGGCTGGTCTTGTAGAAGCTGAGATTCGCACTGTGCTGTAAAATGTGCTGTGTTTGGTGTAATGACGAAATATTTTTGAGTTGTGTTTGAATTGTGTATGTGTTGAATACAGAACAATGTGCAGCAGCCGCAGCAAGAACAAGCAGCAGTTGAAGATGAACCACAAGAGCAGGCAGATGTAGTTGTAGTCAGTGACGGATCAGCACAGGAGGCGGAGTCAAGGACAGGTGACATTGCTGTAGTAAGTGATGGATCAGCACAAGAGGTGGAGTTACAGGAGGCGGAGTCAAGGACAGGTGACATTGCTGTAGTAAGTGATGGATCAGCTCAAGAGGTGGAGTTACAGGAGGCGGAGTCAAGGACAGGTGACATTGCTGTAGTAAGTGATGAATCAGCACAAGAGGTGGAGTCACAGGAGGCGGAGTCAAGGACAGGTGACATTGTTGTAGTCAGTGACGGATCATCGCAGGAGGCAGAGTCATGGACAGGTGACATACTGGTAGCTGTAATAAATGATGGACCAGCACAGGAGGTGGAGTCACAGAAGGTGGAGTCAGTGACAGGTGGACTAGCACAGGAGGTGGAGTCAGCAGTAGGTCATGTCAACGTTTCAGAGCCGCAGGTTGAAGAATTAATGTTGCAGCGAGACGCGCTAGCAGAATGTATTACTACACACAGTAGTAGCAACTCTCTTACATCAGTGTCACAAGAAGAGCTTGAGATTAAAGATGACATTGTGTCTGGTAGGCCGTTTGATCCAGTTGCACAGGATACACCCAGAGTTGTTAGTGACCTTGATGTGACCACAGATGAGCCTCAAGAAGCTTGCTTTGATCATCACGACAGTACATTGGTGGAAAGGACTGATGTTTCCAGCGGAGAATTAGTCCATCATTCAGTTGATGCTGCTGTAACAGTTGATGGCTCTGCCGGCGAGTTGGAAGCAGAACAGGATGTTGGTGATGATGATAGTGATAAAGAAATGCTGCCGAGTTATGTTACTGGTACGTGTCAGAATTCTGTGGAAGTTATCAGGCGTGATGTTGAGCTGCCGTCAGACTCCGTAGCAGAAGTTGAGATAACATGTCATAATACCAGCATTAGTCAATGCCAAGTTGCTGAACGGACAGAAAGTGAGTCGGCCATAGTAGAGAAATTGCCAGATAACACAGAACTGGCCGTGTCTGAGACTAGTGTGTCAGCAATGTCTGAGGTATGTACTGATGCTGAAATAAAGACTGATTCATATTCCGTAGCACAGCTGAGTGGCAGTCTGTGTGATGTGCATGATGCTGCTGATGAGATGCCGGCAGTGACAAAAGAGACTGAGTTCAGCTCTGTGTCGGATGATGAAGATGAACTAGTGTGTGAGCCTGACGACAGAGTTGAATGTGCTGAACTGACTGGCATGAGAAGTGTGAATGCAGAGGCAACAGTTCATGTGGAAACTGAAAGTGTGTTAAGTGAAGTCATCACTGGCCCAGTACCAGAGACTGAAGACTTGTCAGGCACAGCAGAATCCTCCAAGTCAGAGCACACCATGATGAAGTGTGGTGAAGTGTTGGAATTGTTGGACGAATGTGACAACTCTGCATTGCATGTGGAAATGAATTGTGGAAGAAATGTGAACTTGCAGGCTCCAGTTGATATGTCAGTTGAAACTGTATCAGCTGTAGCCAGTGCAGATCATGTGCATGAGAACGAACCTTCTTTAAACACAATGGAGAATTCTGAATTGGATAAGTCTGATACAGATACAGCATTAGTAGATGAATCTGGCACAACAGTATCGTCTACTGAAGTGAATTGTGTAGGTTTTATGCATGCAGAGGTGGGAGACAAGGTGTCAAATGAACACATATCATCTGAGGATGATGGTGACCCGGTCTGTGAGACAGAAACACCAGAAGATGCGATGGAGCGACCTGATGCATTATTGCACCTGCAACCAGCTGTTAATACACCAGTTGATGATAGTATAGCAAGGGAAGAATCAGCAAGAATAGATGATACACAGGTTGAGACGTCTTCTACAAGGAATGACATGGTTGTATCTTGTGAGGTGGTGCAAGAGATGGAGGTATGCTATACCAAGTCTGATAAACAGTCCTACACTACTGACTCAGAGATTGAACATGATGATAAGCCATTGAAACAGCCTGCAGTTGTTGAACCAGTTGGAGAACTGATGGAGGAATCTAGCAGTAGTAACTCAGAACGTAATTTAGAACTATTGGAACGACGTGAAACTGTTGAGACAGTATGCGAAGAGTTACTGCAACAACCTAACAGTACCGATAGCATCGAGTCAGGATCAAAACATGATGGTTTGCTGCCGACACACCTCTGTGCTGATAAACGCATTGCAGAAGAAAGTGGAGAATTACAAGAATTAACACAATCTGGCAATAGCAAGTCGGTGCTCGAATGTAATTTAGAACTATTGCAAGAGCCTGAAACTCTTGAACCAGTTGTAGAAGATGTTGCTGAGTGGCAGAAACATGACATTGTTGAGTCAACACTAGAAGATAATCAAGAGTCATTCAAACCAGCTAACACTGTTGAGCCAGACGATGCAGAGATATTGGAACAGTTGAGCAGTGTGCATTCAGTGAGAGAAGATGATCGCGAGCTGGTGAAACAGTGTGATAACATCACATCTGTTGTCGAAGAATCTGGAGAGGTAATAAAACTGGCAAGTAATACTGAAGCGGTGCTGGAACATGATGAAGTACTGAAGCAGTGTGAGAATGTTGAGCTTGTGAAACAACTTGACAGTGCTGACAACGTTGATTCAGTGCCACAGCACAATGAAGAATTATCAAAGCAGTCTGAATCTGTTGAACCAGTTGTAGAAGGTGATGAACAGCCGTCGAAAGAGTGTGATGACGTTGAACTGGTTGTAGAATGTGGAGAACTATTAGGACCATCCAGTAATGTTGATATAGTGCCAGAACATGACACAGAATTGTCAGAATGTGCTGAAATGGTTGAGCAAGTTGCAGAAGATGGTGGGGAGTTACCAAAACATTTAGACACCAATGAATTAGTTCTGGAACATAATGCAGCCATATTGAAACAGTCAGACGATTGTGAGTCAGCCATATTGCATGAGAGAGAGCAGTTGAATCAGCTGCAGGATGATGAGGTGACAGTAACTGATGACGTCACGGAGCTTGGTCTTGTGGACACAGTTACAGATAATGCCGATGATAATCCAGTACATCTGGAGGTAGCAGAGAAACATGATGCGCATGTTCTGGCACCACGTGATGCAGAAAGTAATGTTTCTGATGAAGTACTAACAGCGACAACCAGTGATTTGTCAGTAGATGTTACTGTAGAAACATTGGCAGAAGTTGCTGTCCAGCCATGTGTGTCTCCCGTGGTGAGAGAACCTGAATCTACTGCTGGTACAACCGATACTGTGCTAGTTCCTGAATCTGAATCTGAACCTGTGGAACAGTTTGCCGTACCTTCATCTGAATTAGTTCAGTGTATTGATGTGTCTCATGGTGATGAATTGGAGGCAGTAATGCCCAAAGAGAAAGAGATTGCAGCAGCATTGAATGTTGATGGTGTTCCAGATGCGGGCATGCCACTTGAAGACCTAGAGGTGAGGCCAGTTTTGTCATCTAGTTCTCATGAACAACAAGATGATAGGACTGTCATGTCTACTGGTGATTCTGATACTGATTTCAGGCTTCAGATGCAAATTCTAGACACTAACACAGAGGTCTATTTACCTACAGTGGGTGCAGTAGCTCAGAATGGAGTTGAATGTTCTGAAAATGAGGCACAGCCTGCTGTCTGTCATACAGAACAATCTGAACAGAAGATTGATGCATATCATTCAGATCCGACAGCACTACATGATCAACATTCAGAAGATGCCTCGTCATGTGGCGATATCATTTCTGTGCCAGCTGAATACGTGCTAGCAGATTGTAATTCGCATACAGCAGTGATACAGGAAGAGCTTGAGGTGAAAGACGATGTCGTCTGTGATATGCCAACTGATCCAGCCACTCAGGGTCCCTACATTGCTGTGAATGAAGTCGGATCAACCACGGATGAGCTTGTTGTGAATTCAAAGGACTCGGCACAGAATGAAGTTGTGATGTCCACTGTAGACAGAGATGCAGTCATATTAGATGATGCAACTGAAAGTGCAGTTAGAGGCACGGCTGTAGTTTCTTGCAGTTCAGAGGACATGGTAGAGAGTAGATTAGTGAGTGCAGCAGCTGATAAGGACATGACTCTGTCTGCTATGAGTTCACAAGATGCAGATTCACTTGTGACTGCTCCAGTAGTGAGTGACACATCATTGCATACTGTGATCTCCAAGGACAGAGTACAGAGTGGATTGATGATTTCCGCAGCTGATGAAGACACTGCTGTACTTCCGGAGGATATGGTGGAAACGGCAGATGAAAATGTAGCAATATGCAATGACGGTTTAAACAAAGATGTTGATGCCGAATGGCCGTCTGAGAAAGCCGCTGTTTTTTCACATGCGAAACATGATGCAGATACAATCGCTGCTGCTGGAGCTGATAATGCCACTGATGGCAATGAAGGTGATGCTGGAGGTTCAGGTGTCACAGACAGGAGTGAACTAATAATCTCCGTATCTGATGAAGACAAAGCTGTTTGTGCCCAGAGTTCAGAGGACACAGCACAGAGTGATGCTGTTGTCTCTGCAACTGATAAAGCTGTAGATTTTGTACGCAGTGAAGATTTGATCCTTGTTGCCGAAAAAGACCTAGTCGTACACGCTGTGAGTTTAGAGGATATGGCAGTCGGTAGAGTTGCGACTTCAGTGGCACTTAAAGATACAGTTGTGTTTCCCGAGGATACAATGCAGAGATCAGGTCTGATTTTCATGTACGATGAAGACACATCTGTACCTGGTGGGGAGCAGTGTGAAATTATGATCTCCACGGCAGATAACAACAATTTGACTTCGGAGGATACAGCGCAGTTGCAGAATATGGCTGATAAAGACGTTGGTGTATGCAGTGGGACTTCAGAAAATCCACTGCAGACTGGAGTTATGATTTCTGCAAGGAATGATGAGAAAGCTGCAACTGATGCCAGTTTGCAGAGTATAGTGCAGAGTGGAGCGGTGGTTTCCATGGCAGAGGAAGATAGCACTACAGTGACCAACAACTGCGGTAGTGTCCATGACACTGCTCAGCACATGGAGATAGCGCCAGTGCCAACAGATATTTGCACAGCAGTTTACCAGTATCCGACAGATGACATTGTGGCACATGCAGTGAGCCAGCACTTGTCAGACAGCAGTGTCGAGGAAGGCCAGTTTGATGATGTGGAATCCGATGACGATGTTAAACCGGCAACCCCGACAGACGTTCATCGGCGACTGCATCGTGTTCGTCCAGTATTGAGACAGCGCTGTCAGTCTGTTGGCAGTGCTTATCCTCGAACGTCAGCTGTTCGCAGAAGCCTACATGCAGTTAGCTCTTCATCACATACACTCAGTCCAGCCAGAACCTTTTCTCGTTCTCCAGTCACCAGTCGCACCGTTATGTCCCCTTTCATTCAGCAGATGGCAGGACGTTCTCCGTTACTGTCTTCACCTGTTTGCCAGAATGTTGACCAGGTTGGCAGGCCAGGTACGAGACCAAGATTTCCTCAGTCGCCAATAATGCCACACAGTGGCACACACCCATATACTGCCGGTTTGCAGGTTCAAGGTGATGCTTCGCGGGATGTGTTAGCAGTTGTCAGAAACATGGCACCAGCTTCCGGTGGGAAAGCGAGAAAACGGAAACGATCGGTTGATGACAGGGAGGTCGACTCCAAGCGCAGTCTTGTGGCTGACTTTGCTGGTGAAAGTACAGCTGTCGTCAATAATGGTGATATGGGACCAACTGTTATCAGTTCAGGTTGTGATGGGGCTGATGTGACTGTGACTGATGTAGCGTGCACATTAACACATACCGCTACTGATGGTGATATTACAGCTGTCATCAGTGATAGTAACATTGGACCAGCTGCGGATGCTGTTGTCGATTGTGACAATAATGTGACTGTGACTGATGTAGCGGGCACATTGACTCGGGCTGCTGCTGCTGGAGATGATACAACTGTCATCAATGAGTGTGACGTGGGACTAGCTGCAGATGCTGTTATCATTTCAGGCTGCAACAGTAATGATGTGACTGTGACTGATGTATCGGGCACATTAACTCAGGCTGCTGCTTCTGGTGATATTACAGCTATCATCAGTGAGTGTGACATGGGGCTAGCTGCAGATGCTGTTATCAGTTTAGGCTGTGATAGTGGTGATGTGCCCGTGACTTGTACTGATTCCGTAGCTGCTGCTACTGGTGAAAACCTTCAACATCGGGATGAAACAAGCATTGTGACCACACTGCAGCAGCCCGTCAGCTCAAAGTTGGACGATAATTGTTTTGCGGAGACCAATTACAGTTCTACAGAGAGTTCCAGAGTTGTGTCTGACGAAGGTAAAGTGCTTATCGAAACTCGAAGTTCAGTTGTTGACGGCATTCTATCACACAAGGAGGATGCAGCTGCTGCTTGCAGTGGTTTATTGAACTCTGATGCTGAGTTATCTGAAAGAGCAGAAGTGGTTGAGGATATGGAAGAAGGATTTACATTGGTTAATACTAGTGTTTGTCTTGATGCTGAAGTAGTCGAAGGAACGGAGTGTAATACTGCAGCAAAGTCTGTCGAGTGTTTGACGATAATTGGCAATGATGGTAATATTTTGTCAAAGTTGACTGAGGTGGCATCCAGTGTTCAGACGTTGGCTGCTGATGTTGGTGAAACAGTCGGCTGTTTGCAACAGAACAGTGCAGAGAATACAGAACTGGCAGCGGAACCTAGCAGTGGTCGTGAAAGTGAAGTTGGCCATGCTGCCATTGAGCCGCCAATTGTAGTTAGTGACAGCACTTGCCATGAGCAACGTATTGATGTATACACTGAGGAGCAGCAGCTGTTCAGAGCAACGTGCACAGGACAGCTGCCTGATAGCAGCATTGCCTCTGATGTCAGAAACATTTTGTCAGATTCGTCTTCACTTACAGTGCAAACAAGAACAGACCCAATGAGCTCTCTGTCAGTTATGTCGGAAACCAGCAATGAGCTGTCAGAAAGTGTATCCGGTGATGTGCAAAGAGTTTCTGTGAATGCACCGTCTTTGTTGTTAATGGAGAATTCTAGTCGTGTTGCCGACCCTAGCCAAACTTCACCTAGTCACTTACAGGCTGACCCGCCTTGTAACAGACTAGCCATGTTCTGTACTCAAGACGATATGTTTTCTGATGTTGCAGCAAAGTCTGAAATGGAAAGAAGAGACCTCGAGATGTGCAGTGCAGTAACCAATACAGTGGATATGTTGACTGCAAGTTGTTCTGCTAGCGAGTTTATATCGCAGGTTACAAATGATGAAATTTCTGCTTCTCAGGCAACTGCCAGCTCAGCTGATGGTGATGTGTTTGCTAGTCAGTGCATATCACAAGCAGCACAGAATGACAACATAGCTTCATACGGTCTTGCTGATACTAACTCTGATGTTGGTGATCTGCATTTGTTTTTAGAGATGAGCCAAAAGCCAAATTCTATGGACACCTCGGTGCTTAGTCAGTACATGGCAGCAGAGAATGAAGCTCATGTTTCATGCAGCCAAACCAGTAGCAGGTCAGATGCCGATGGTTTTCATTTGTACTTAGAGCCGAGCCAGGAGCCGAATTCTCGGGATGTATTGGATCGCAAGAAAGCACGCTTCACTGAGGATGTCATACTATCGGAAAAGAAAGATGAGGTATCAACAGATGGAGAAAATTTTCCTGAAACTGCTGGCAAGTCTGACATTCTGATGGATTTTCGAGAAATCAGCGTTTCAAACCCTACTACTGTTGAAGAACTTGACCAGGATACTGGTAGAGAGGAGGAGGATGTTGCAGTTACTTCAGACATTACTGGTGATAATCACTGTGATGTACGTGTACATGAGCATGGTGACGAACTGCCTCTCAGTTCAAGTCGTGAACACTGTCATTATGAAAGTAAGTTGGATACTACACTACTGCCAGGTTGTCAAGAAAGTGGAGGAGTAACTGAGCAGATAACTAATGTAGAAGATGTGGGTGGCCTTCATACAAAGGACGTAATTGATAGTTTTGAATCTGAGTTGACAGACAAGACATGTGAATCGGCAGTTTTTAACTCGTATGATAATGTGGATGAATTCAATGCAGTAGAAGGACTGGTCTTGCCTACGGTAGTCGAAGAAGAAGAAATTGATGAGAGTGTGACAGAAAGAACGAGTCTTGATGTTGATGTAGCGAGTAAGGTCGATAGGAGTGGGTATAGTAGTGCAGACAGTGACGAAGATGTGGCGGAGCTGTATGTGACAGCTGATGCTTCGCTGATGAAGTGCCAGCCTGTTGCTGATGCTGATGATGAGAGTGATGATAAGGCTGGAGATGACGTTGGCCTGGATGTGACAGAGAGTATATCTGGCGTTGATAGTGATGCGGAAAAATATTTAGATGTCACACAGTCCTCGGAGAAAGATGCCATTCGTTCACCTGCGAGAAATGATGTACCTACAGTTGCTGTTGATGGTGACGACGACGACGATGATGATGATGATGACAGTGATGATGGTGACAGTGATGGTGATAGTGTATGTATACCTTACTTTGGTACAGACAATGATGTTGATGCCGAACAGCTGTCAGAGAATGCTGCTGCAAAGCATGATACATATGAGGTTGCTGCTGCTGCTGCTAACACCAGTGACGATGCTGAAGATAATGCTGATGGCTCGGATGTTACCGACAGTATATTTTATGTTGGTAATAGTGCAGATAAAGATGTAGATCTCTCACAGTCACCTGAGAAGGCCGTCATTTATTCACCACTGGAAAGTGATGCACGTGCCGTTGATGCTGCTGATGATGTTGATACTCCTGATGATAATGACGACGACGACGATGATAATGATGATGATGCTTCGGACGTCACAGAAAGCATAACTGATGTTGGTTCGCATGTTGGTCATCTGTCAGAGATTGAAGAGAATGTTCAGGACACTCAGCACGCGGCTGTATTTTCCACTAATGATAACGTTTCTGCTCCGTCTCCTTGGTCAATACGACGGCTACTGACTAAGTATCCACATTCGGCTGGTGACGTCCTGTCACATGCAGGTGAACGTAGTTAATGTTGATCTGTTTCATTTACGTTAACATTAGCTCTCACTGTACATATACATTACATTATTGTAGCTTGCTGGCGGACACGTGGCCCAATCTGGCTTTAGTGTGCATGTTGGTAGCCACTTAGATGAACTGAATGAACTGTGGCAATGACACTACAGGTTTGATGCACTGTGGCTAACACACATTAGTAGTTCGTGACTGTGTAATGTGCCCTGCATTTTTTCTGAGATATTGTTTCTGTAATAAGTACATGTTTAATTATGATAATAATGATGATAACAAGATGTTGGCAACATAAACATGATCTCAGGTGTTGCTGCTGCTGCTGCTGCTGCTGCTGAGAGTGATAACAGTTGGCAGTTTTGTAGTTGAATTCTCTTTTGGTGGATATTTTTGGATCACTTTTTGGATGCATCGTACAGACATTACTGGAAGCACATTTGTTTATTACAGATATGCTGTCAATAACGATATTTTTTATCGGTATTTAAATGCCGAATTAGAAGCTGCTGCTTCATGTTTTAGATGACGACACATCCAAGACGAGCAGTTACATGCGCTCTTCATCTCCAGAATATGACGAGGTGATTTTAACAGACAACAGCGAAGATGAGGATGAAGACGAAGAACAAGATGATGAAGAACTCTCAGAAGAGATCCCCATCAAGGTTGAACATCCAAAGTCTCTGTACCAGGATTTGTCGAACAAGGACGATGATGCAATCATGTTCGATGACAGTGATGAGTTCAGTCTACCACAAGTTGATTGGACATGCATTGATTCGTTGTCGCCAGGAGGGAATACCGACGGAGTCGTGCCTCCAGTACGGGATGAAGAAGCAGATGCTGGTGAAGATGGATTGGTAGAGCCAGAGACTAGTGAACAGTGTAAAGTCACTGATTCTGCAGTGTTGAATGCAGATTATGTTAACAAGTGTAAAGATTATCAGTTGGATATTTCTGAGGGTGTCAGAAGCATATCTCAGGGACTGATCTTTAATGTGTCCAGTGTAGATCGCCCAGATAGCACCTTGGTACGTGAGGAAACCGAGTCTCTTCAAGCGAGCCCTGTTCTTTCTATGTCTCGTTTGAGTCGTAAGCGTTCTCGCATGTCAAGAGACGAGTGTGCAGAGCAAGTGCCGAGCAAGCGGCTTCATGAGAATGATGATGATGTACTTGCGGCATCTGGCAGTGTTGCAGAGAGGATGTTGCCAAGACCACTTCATGGTGATGCAGGAAGTGATGATGCTAGATTGCTGTCTAGCTACAATAATTCAGTCTCGGAATGTAATTCGCCTTTACCGTCTACGTCATGTGCTGCTGAAACCACCGCTATCAGCAGAGGCAGTAGCATGCCGAACATGTTTTCTCAAGACGGCAATGCATCTTTTTCTCAAGGTATGTGATGAAGCAACATTTGAATCTTGAAAATAAAAAAAACTGATATGACGCATGCATTTACATAGTCTAAAACGTATCATGGTCGGTGTTCAAACCCTGTTCGTAAAACTTATTTTGTAATGTGCCACCCGCTGAATGAGATATGCACTCCCAGCTTCGCACCTTATTGACCTCATAATTATATAATGCACGAGTAATATTAACTCCAGTCATTCATTCACTTGAAGTGTTGTAAGATGTGTTAAAATACTGCTTATTGATTAAAGTTGACTATTATACAGTAATTTTTTACCGTGTTATTTATGAGGCCAGGGAGCTGTGGTGGTTGTAAAGTGTAAAATGTTATTATTCTCTGTGTTGTTTCTACTGTAGATATGTGGTACCCATCAGTCTGTCATTTTCGTTTTGACATTCACTGTGCTCAGCTTGATTGTTTTCCTCTTTCATATTTTCTTCATTTTTGTCAACCAGTCTGTTGCCCTAACCGTTTCTCTGCAGTTACTAAAACATGCTATTATTTCTACTGTTAATAATTATGATAATAATAATTATTATTATTAACAAAGTACTGATTAGAGTGACACTGTCATAAAACTGCTACATATCGTGATGATAGTGATCATTGAGGCTTGACCTGTAAAAGGATGTCGCGTTGAATGAAAAACTGTTTTTTTCTAACATGTATTGCAGCTTCTCAGAATTTTGGGCGGCGAAGGCAAGTTTTGGAGAGAATACGAGCAAAACGGGAAGTAACGGTGAAGACCGAGGATTCTGGTGACGTATTGAAACATAACGAAGACAACAGAAGCAATATTGATAGTGGTCACAGCCAGACTGATGCAAACAGTGCTCTTGACGCATCTGATGTGAAGTCTGTCATTACAGAGTATGTGTTGTATTTATATCACAGTGTACTGCTTAATAACTTCATCCGTAATTTTGTGCACTGCTTCACGATCAACCCTTGGTATTATACTACGTAATGAAAGTTAGACTTTGATGATGAGATTGCAGTGTACTGATACGTTTCTGTGCTGTATTTTGCGCTGCACTTAAGGCATATCATAATGACATCATTTGAGCAGTTTTTAAGGTGAACTAGGGTCTGTTGATTTTGGTTTAGTCTTAGCTTGTTGTTTGTGGGTGTTTTTGCATGTATTAGCATTAATTGAACTTTTTTCGCTGGGTGTTACGGCTGAGGAGTTACGAACGATTATCGGTTCAAAATCGGCGATTTTGCTCCAACAGGGGCCGGTTGACCCAAAATTTCAGGTAGAAGGGGCCGCTACCCACCCACCATTCTTCTTCTCAGAAAACTAGGCTAAAGGATCTTTTGTATGGTATATAAATCTGGACAGATCTTTCTACCGTTTTGTCACAATTCACGCGTGTGACAGACAGACAGACAGACGGACGGACAGACAGACGGACAGAATTCTCATCGCTAGACCGCGTCTGCATTCCATGCAGTGCGGTAAAATATCTGCGTTTGGTATATGCTCCGTCATGCCCTAATTTTGAATCTGTCAATTTTTACCGCGCTGCATGAAATGCAGATGCAGTCTAGCGATGAGAATTCTGTCCGTCCGTCCGTCTGTCTGTCCGTCTGTCACACACGTGTATTGTGACAAAACGGAAGAAAGATCTGTCCAGATTTTTATACCATACGAAAGAACATTTAGCCTAGTTTTCTGAGAAGAAGAATCGGTGGGGGCGACCCCTTCTACCTGAAATTTTGGGTCAACTGGCCCGCGTTCGAGAAAAATCGCCGATTTTCAACCAATAATCGCTCGTAGCGCCTCAGCCGTAACACCTAGCAAAAAAGTTCAATATCGCTAATAGGAAATCCAGTACGCACTTTCCAATGAGCCTAAGATGATCGTCGTACGTTGCCCCTAAGTCCCCCAAAGGGGGCCTCAAAAACACAAAACGGCCGATTTCTATCAAAAAATGCACTTCACTTGAAGAAAGTCTGCTACAAAGTTTCTTTGTGTGAAAACTGTCAGCAGCAAAGTTGTAAGGCATTCATTGGCCTAACTAACTGTGCAAAAATTATTGGTGGGGGGCGACCCCTTGTACC
>Ga0049105_1000228_pt1 | contig 16288 bp, 9 predicted proteins | sample WorMetvaBAHAMAS1_FD_61260 | JGI IMG/M metagenome (GOLD analysis project Ga0049105, IMG submission 61260) | Worm MetaG Olavius vacuus BAHAMAS.1 | ecosystem: Host-associated > Annelida > Digestive system > Unclassified | place: Germany: Marburg | collected 2013-04-09
GAAACAAGCCAACAAGAACAAGAATGTGCGGTATCACCATCGACGAAAACAAACAACAAATTAAACTTGGATGTTTAACGTGTCAAGTAAGAACATAACAAGCGAGCAGATATGTAATCACGGCATCTAACAAAAAAATTCAGCTTCCGCAGAAATGACGCCACGTTCAATATTATACAGAAATGTTGCCAGCAATAAGAAAAAAACACTAAAACACACTCAAATGGCACTTCACAGATCTTTTACACACTCCATATTGAACAAACATTAAACGTCACAAAAACATTATACAAAACTTTTCTTTTTAATTGACAGCATTATTAATGCCACATGCTATAATTTTATAAATGCAGATTGCAGAACCTAACTAGATGGTGTTCGACGGGTAACTGTCAGTCAAAGTGCCTCCGCTGGAAAAGTGTACTTTCTGAAAATGTTGTCTCTGATCTTGATCTTTGAAAGTGTTATGTGGACCTGTTGACGAGTAACAGTAAAGTTTCATTGAAATATGTCCACACATTCCGGAGACAGGTGAGAAAATGTCTCCCAGAGTGCACACTTCACAATATGTGGTCTTGCTGTGACCTTGACCTTTTGACCTCAAAATGTAACCAGTTCACCTTCATATCACAACTGCACTGTAGGCTAAATATGGGTGAAATTCGTACACGCAGTTTACCAGATATCGTGTTAACAAACTTTTGGCAATATGATCACAGATGCACGCATGTACAGCCTGAAAACAAAATGCCTACAACAATGCTCTGATGCTAGCAGAGCCATAAAAACTTCACATCATTCATTTTGTAACTCACTGGCAATCTCTTCTCTACACGACAGAAAAGATAAATTATCAACAGATTTTTTCAACAAAATTCTTCACCCGTCAAGCTGTCTCCAATCTCCATTACCTCCTCCCCAATAAGACATAACACCCAAACAATTACTTGTTGTCTCCTCTGTCATTCGCAAATACACAAAAATTCAAAAACTCTTTCATGGTTCACTCTCTCAGTCACTAACAACAAAATTCATAATTATATTTCTATTTGTATAGTGTATCGACATTTGTTAATATTTTAACATCTGCTGTATCTTAGCATTTGTGTATTCTAATTTTTTCTTGGTTTATATATCCAGCTGCTTTTGTGACTAAATACTCAATAAACGAATTATGATATTAACTGTCACTCAAGGTCATCGGCAATGATGCCGAGTGACACAACTACTATGACATCCTGTTAGTGATCGTGTAGCGTACATAGCTGCCAGTGACTCCTGAACAGTAAATTTAGTTTCAAGTGTCAGTTCTTGCAAGATTTCCTATTTGTCATGAATGCACTCTAGGTGACAGCCACCATGGCATATAGGCACTTGCATCTACTGTGTCACGCAGTAAAACGTATTTCACAAGTGTACAACTCGAAGGAAAACATGATAACACGCAATGCATCCTACACAGCCAAACGCACCTGCACAAAAGAACATGTTACCACAGACAATATGAGCTAATTACTATTAAAAATATGTATACTTCATCTGAGGTAGCGCAGCGGCACTGCATGTAACTGCCAAAGATGCTGTGAACATGACACAGCGAGACTGTGTTATTCTGTACGTGACATGCAACAAGAGATTATACAATGTGCTATAGATGAGAGCGAACAACGGCATAACCTACGCAACAAATTATCCAACTAGCAGGCTGCAAACTGATGATCCAAGCGTATCACCTTGGATACCATTAAGACCATGTCATTTAGCCGAGGTTTAATTTTCAACTGCACAGCTCTGCGACAGACACAAATTTCTCATCGTCTTGAACGGCAATTTAAAACAGAGAACGGTTCTGGACGTAGTTTATCATCAGTAGCGTTATAACAGTGACACTGACAATTCGTATCACAACAGCGACAACCAGCAGACTAACTGAAGAACAACGTCTAAAGGAACACACACACATCACAACCGGTTCATGAAGTGATAGAAAATGTACACAAGCTTTAACACTTCTCAACATCATCTAGCAAAACTCATCACCAGTCACACGACAAAACAGCTTCGATATCGACATCTGTCACTCGCACTGAACGACAATTTCATTTAAGAAAAATTCTACCAAAAAGCGACCACACTTTGACTCCCTCAATGACACTCTAATAGTAATAAGTGCACAATCTATGGGCACCTCAAACAACTGGAGTAAAGATGGCCATGCTTGAAAATGGGGAAGCTGGGCACTTGGGCCTCCACAAATTAAATTTTAAAAAATTTTAAGTAACATGTAGTTACATATAAATCACAACAGGCAAACCTTGCTCTTGTTTTGTCGATGAAATGTCTAAGTATTATCTGTCCTGTACACCATCTGAATGTGTATCTATGTTTTGTCACATTTATAGTCTGTAGTACTCAGAGGCTGTCAAGGGACCTCAATGTGTCTAAACCCGGGGCAGCATTAGCGTCAGCAACAGCATCAGTGCCACTTGTTTTCCTTACTGAGCATGTTACCAGCAGATGTATCACAGTAGCAGTGTGATATGTCAAAATAGCTGTAAAAGTCAGGGGCCCGATTTTCGAAAAATCTTATGACGAACTTAAGAAAAACTTATGAAAAAGTCTTACTTATAAAAAACTTAGGATGAGCATGTGATTACAAAAAAATTTTTACAAAAATCTTACGAAAAACTTAGGACAAAGTTAAGCAAAACTTATGAAAAACTTACAATGACATTACACGTATCTTACGAAAATTTAAAATTCCCGGCAAGTGACGTCATTCAGGAAACCCTCAGTCAGAGGCTGTTATTGGTCGAATACTTTGAGCTAAAAATAACTGACAACCAGAGTGACGATTTCCTAAGAATGCTTTCGAAAAATGACTTATCATTTTCCTAAGAAAATCTTAGGAAGTCGTATTTCGCTGATTTACATAAGACTTATGAAAATCTTACGACGATCTTAGGAAAAATCTTACGAAAATTCGCTTCGAAAATCGTGCCCCAGAGATACGTAGCCATGTACCCACATGAGCAGCAATATGACTGCTAGTCTGAACGTTCACAAAACGCAACAACTCGGCAACGGCAAAATACGCTGTGCAAGCTGCTCTACGAATAATTATAAAATACGGATATACAAAATACATATATATATATACATCCGTCGGCTACGATACGCATGCAATCTACATATATGCTGATCGTTTGATTCACTTAGCTTGGCAAATACACACACACATACAGATCTACAACGGCAATGGGATGACAGAATGAAAATGAACAATTTGTGGCCTGCAATGCAACCATTTGCAGTTGCCATACGACAGTCCAGTTCATACACTGCTTGACTGTGCACTGAACTGTTTGCGTACATCTGACACATCTGTACTACACAAGTAACAACGCTGGTATGCTTTATCATCAACGGACCATAACCGATACTCATACGTGTGCGAGCGCTACTACATGCGTGCCAGAGAGCAGACAGACATGGACTTGACAGTCACTGCACTGACACAGAGCTACACAGCCGTGCTGCCGAACACTGCGACGTTAGACCTAGACGATGTCGGGCAGCATGTCTGGGTGAATGAATTCTCTCATTTTAGCATCGTCGGCGAACACAACTTTGCTCGTAGTGACTGGGCTCAACCTTCACACGACACACAATCCAACGTTAACGTAAACGACAGAAATAATGAAACTGACACAATTTCAACAATTCTGTTCCTCGCATACAGTCCACTGCCATACAGACTGGTTTCTGAGCACAAGTAAGACAAGCATTTCACTTTACAATTCACCGAAATGATACATGCTGCACAATGTGGTTTGGCACAATGGGAGTGCATTGCTCTTGATCAATGTAATTGCCTTATGCTGAGTCCGGTTAGTACTGGGATGCGTGACCATTCACGGTTTCGAGTATCATTTGCACCGTCGTCATATTTAATCAACCATTCAGGTGAGCTCAGCCTGGCCATCCCTCCAGGAGAGGTGAAATCAGTACTGGCAAAAGCTGGAGAGTAAAAGACAGGCCACTAGCCCTGTATCTGTGGTCTAACATTGTAAGGTGTTTGGCTGAGGATGGAGAGATCGGCGTCGCTCTACGGCATCGCTCTACGGGCCCATGACTCACAGCATGCAACATGATGCATGTTCTGGCAATACCGAGCAGTCTATCTTCACTGTAGAGCTCAAAGTAGACCAAAACTCAATGGAAATTACGAGAAACTCCAATAAAACTGGATTACATGCAAAAAGCGATCTCTTCAGTCATCGTCAACGGAAGCATCAATTAACAATTGCAACGATATAACATAAAGTTCACGTAGTTACGTGCAACTGACCAGGGCTTGATGACAGCCCAACAGCCGTAGAACACAGTCGGTGCATTGATGATGAGGCAGACGCCAAGACGTTCAGGATAGTAATGACTTAACAGCCAGATGAGGTTCTTGACAAATTGGTAGTCCATGTTGGCCGTGCTGAAGTCCTGCAGGTCAAATACTATACACAGACTGTCAATGATGTCCTCATTACATTTCTTACATGCCAACTCCTACAACAACACAGTCTCCTATCAACTTCATTAAACTTAATCCGCCAGTCCCGTCCCAAGGATCCAGCCAGCCTGATCCAAGCACAGATTACTTAGAAAGACTCACAAACAACTGACAGCTGCAATTACTATATCCTTTTCTTTTATTAACACAGCTAGGCTCATACAAACATATGCACGTATGCAAACATTACACTACACTGCATAAGTCTGGAGAGAAGGCCTTCTATTTCTCTCGCTAAGCATCATGGAACTCTCTCACGGCTGACTTGAGCACTCTTTCTGACAAGTGATTTTAAGAACAAGTTAAAACTTATCTTCTTATCTTATAAAGTCAGCTGACACGATATTCAATAGATACCAGTATTAATTTCTGTTTTATTCATCTCACGTACATTTTCTGTTTTACCGTTTTTCAGTTTTATGGCAACTTTACTGTTCGGCATCAATGTTCGTACAACAGTTTGTAATGGGTATATTATAAATGATGTACGATGATGATGCATACATCATATACATAAATACGGCACATACATAAATAAAGAGCACTTACATACGGAATTTATATAGTTGCGGCTGTCTCACTTATAGCCTCTGCAGTGCTGAGACTAGAGTAATTTGACGGCCAATGCACTAAGCTAACCACGTCAACAGATTCACAAGCCGACTCACCAGCAGGTAGACAATGAACTTTGTCAATCTGTCAATGTCGCGATCATATGCATTGTGTTTGCGAGCAACGATGTACAATATTGGCCTAAACACAGCAACAGTAACAACACAAGTAAGTTACTTATACAGTCAGACCACAAACACACCATATAGGCCATTACTGCATGCTGTCAGCTGACCACAAAACAGCACAAAATATGTAAACAAATTGTCACCACAAGCTTTCTGACACATAGTGTATGAAGGAATTATAAATCGTAAAATTAGTGCTAATGCACCACGGACATTCAGAAATGGTGCAGCACTCTTATACAGGCTGCAATCGTCAGAATCAGCAGAACCAAGTACTGTGTAAACGAAACCAGTTTGCAAAACAGTAATTAACTCTAACAAGACCAGTAAGATAAGAGATCAGACAACAAGGATACTGCGATGGAATCCACATTTAATTCAACTGACAATCAGCTCATGTTAAAATAAATTCTACTCAAACTTAGACATTACAATTACTCACATACCGACACTAAGCACAGCCTTAAGGAAAATGGTGACAAAAGTAGTCTAATACTCAATCACTCACAGGACAAATGTATAGCTTGGAGCAGTCAGCCCAAAGGTGATATTAATCACAAACCAGACCATAGGCTGCCATTACTAGAGGGTGTTTATAACGATTAGTTCCATCAACAGTGATGCTGAAAATAACCAACAGGCCTGACCGAAATTTTAATCTCTGACAAAGTTTTCAATTTTATCTTTCACAGTCTACCAGTTACAAGTGAAGACAATTAGAACATTAAATACTGAAAGCGTTCAGCTGTAACAACCTGCCGTAGAAATCGCGGTGTCGCAGCAAATGTGCTTTGCCTGTGTCGACCTCTATCTTGACATCTGAATCAGATTCAGACAAAGACTCAACTCCGAACTCTCGGCGCCATTTGATACACTTGACAAGCATGACGAAGGCATCATCGGCCGTGCTGAATGCACGCAGAAACCTTCTCAGACACGCATCTGACTGTTTCTGCACAAATATCACACAAGCTACAGTCAACTCGGTCAATAAACCTAACAAGAAAGGCACGGTGACCATTCCAGGAACTGTGAAATTGTTAAGACAGTTCGCCAACTCTTTGCAGCATTTCTACCCAAGCTGCGGTTACTCGCGTCATATTTAACAGCATAACAAGCAGGCATGCACAATGTAACTAAACACTGCTGTAGCCCCCAAATGTAAATTTAGCAATACACAGCTGTCCTCAACAAGATTTTTCTGTGATACTTCCCCAACTTTTGGTCAATTACCTGACATCTCTCTGACAGCTGTAAAATTCTCCGACATTTACAGGTTCCCAGATAACTGGTCACCGTGGTAAGGACTTCCTGAAGTGATAAGCGAGCTGTAGCCATGATCTCGATGACAGAATTATGAACAACAAATATAAATGGACCAACAGTTCCAGCTAGACTGACAGATCCATACGTCATAGAATTAGCACACCACTAGTCTGCATTCAGTGATGGAAACTTGATATCACATACAGTTTGTTAAAAACTGTTGAATATTCTAATAAAATTCCCGACACTGTTTCAGAATACTGGGATATCAAATAAACATCAGACTTTGATTGTATTTTGTAACACTGTAACAGCTGGCTCTATTTATCTGAGCAATTACCTCACTAAAACAAGCAAACAGCAATTTAGTGTACAAATGAAATGAAATTTTCAACTACTGCAGGATTTAAGCTTATATATACCGGGTGGTGGATAAAAAACATCCTGAATTTGCTTTATTGCTACTTTGCGCATTCTAAGTGGAGAATAAATTCGTTTCATTACTAGTGTAGTGTAATGTTTGTTCTTGCTTACTTGCAAATTTCAGTGACGTCGTGAGTGATCTCACGAATTTATTGTGATTAATGCAAGCTGACGTCGAATCCTGGATATGTAAATAGTGTTTGTCTGATATTTATCATATTCTGTTAACGACATCACATCAAACTAAGGCAACTCAGGGTTTTCTCCAAAACGTTGTTCCTGATTTCATTAGTGCTGAAGAATGCCAAACACACTCACCAGACATGAACCCTTTAGATTATTCAGTTTGTGACATCTTGCAAGAACTTGTGTATGAAGGGCGTAGTGAACCATATGCAAAGTTACATGAATTGAAAATGCAATAAGACAAAAATGGAACGATATCGCTGAAAAACAATAAAAGGTTATTTTGTAGTGGTAAAGGCATCTAGCAGCAGTCACAAAACAGGACGGGGACTTCAGCACATCTTCAGTTGAATGCTTGTTAAGGCTGCTGATTACTGACTAAATACTTTGTGGTTTTTCTCAATTTTGACATCTAGCACTACTTTGCTTACTATCCTCGTTAAAGTGTGAAATGTCGAAGTAAATTTATGCGTACCTATCTATGAATGTTTGCTCACTGAAAATATGCATCTAGTTTATTTTATTTCAGCTTAAAAGTTTTATAGTTCAGGGCCAAAGTTCAGGACGTTTTTATGCGCCACCCGGTATATAATTGCAAGCATGCAGCTGTAAACATCAGTTAACAGCACAAAAATATGTCTCTTAACAAAACAACAGTTAGTGACAGTTATATAAAAGTAAAGCAGTGAAACAGTCGACATACCTGAGATGGGTCAGCATCAAACAGCAGCTGCAACACAATACGATCCAATACATCTACTGATATGCCTTTCACATATATTATAATATTCACATGCACACGATGTTCAGAGAAAATAAATGAGAATTGCAGCAACCAACAATGAAGGACTAGTTCGTTCACTTTGCTTTACTATCTGTGACCACACACATCAAGTTCTAATAGCAACCTTATCTCGCTGACAACGACTAAATGGTATTGTAAACACATTTCTATTATGCCATAAAGTCAAATTTTAGAAGCAGTGGCAGCACAGATCAGGTGTCATTACTAGCTGCCATTATGCCACATAAAACGATGAGTATTAAGCACAGACTTAAAAAACTGTCATCAAGGGCTTTTGAGTTACTGTTCGAGGAAGGGAGTTAGAGACAGCCACTGACAAATATACCGTCTCAAAAAACGTGCAAACCTATTAGGATGATAATTTTGTCAAATCTTAACCGATTTTCAAAATTCTTTTACTGCTGGAAGGTCTGTTAAACTTCCAACAAAACAGCACATAACATTACACATCATGCCTAAAGTATGTTGCTGCACTACCTCAAAAAACTTAGATGTTAAAATTTGTTGCAATTTTTACATATTATGTAAAAAATGCAACCTTTCAGCAGCAGTGTGTGGACAGTAGACACTTCTGCTGCTGGCTTAGTGCACTTGTGGCCCTTTGGTGATCCTGCGCTCTATAATGCCCTTAATAATAATAATAATAAAATTATTATTTATTATTATTATTATACCATGTTCCAATAAAAAGCAGCTGCCAAACTCAAAGTAATAATTTCGTAACATATTAAACATATCAACGGAATGCCTGTCTCACATGAGATTTCGCAGACCGTTCTGTGAGTCTGTGGCGTATCTTCTTGACTTAGAACCAGATCATTAACCAGGTCAACATTTTCTTCAGTGCTGCACTTCGTGGTGTGCCGCTGTGAGTCTGTTCACTGTGCCGGTGTCTCTTAACTTTTCAGCAGCCTGTTAATGCTACTTTTGGTCCACTATTTGTTTGGAAATTCATTCATTATCTCTGCTGCTTTATATTGCTTCAGATGATTGCACAAAACAAGTACATAAAATCAGCTGATAGCAGTTCATGAACCGTGCAAAATGCATAAATGTGGTATGCAAAGATAAAAATGCTTAATAATATACTGTCAAAAATGCTTTAGCCGCCATAAGCCGCACTTTTTACAGCTAGCTATGGCTTAGCCCCTATACAGCTAAAGCCGGTGTGGCTTAAATCTTTCTACAGCCGCTTACAGCTTAAACAGTCCACAGCGGCTTACAGCGGTGGCTTCGGTGTATAATGACATTAGCAAGCAAATAATATTTACTTGACAGCGACTATGAAGGTCCACAAACTCTTTCTCATTCACTTCTTGCAAGCTGTCAGCTGTCATGATGCAGCTTCACAATACACTGGTCTGCAGACCAACCACAGATGACAAATAAAAATGTACTAATATATCTAAAATCATCATCAACAAAGCACAGCTTCAACTGCTGAGGACAGACTGCAGTATGTATAAGCCATCATGTATAAGCAAAAAAAACTAACATGCCACACTTCCAGTAGATGTGGTTGTGGTTCACAGCAAAGTCCCATCAGTTTACACAGGCACATTTGATCAGTGTGAGACTGATGCATGGTTACTATCCGACATAGCCACATCAAATATAAATAATCAACTTTTGCCAATCGCAGGCCGCATGCGAACGTTGTACTTAAGCACTGCAGTAAGTAAATAGAACATTAACCTCCTGAGCTGAAGTGATGAAATGTCCGTATTACCGTAACTCTGTGACTCTATCAGACGTTCAGTAAGGGCGTGGGCCGCGTGGCTACAAGTTCTTAGCTAATAACGGTTGTGTTAATTTCAGGCACTAGGCCTATAATGCCACTGTGAGCACTGCTGGGTAACAGGAGAGAAAATTATTTTCATGTTGCATTGTTATACATTCCTATTCTTAACATCTCATTGCCGTTCCAGTGCATTAGCACAGCACAAGCAGAGGCATAGTACACCTTGGCTTTCGTAAGGACACGAAGGTACAGATTTCCTCACCTCTCAGTTTATACCAAGGACAGTGACACAGTCAGATCAGTAATCTGACCGTAAATAGGCAGAAAATTGATAGAACTGTGACTTTATTTATAGCTCAAAACTGATAAAGTCAGATCGGTGATCTGAAAGAAAAACAGACAACTGATACAGTCAGATTGGCCAGTGGTCCAGCAATTGTTACATCTTCCAAGATATCACAGAGATGGGCACTGACTTAGGCCTATGTTTAATGTTTATTCATTATTTCACATTTATTTATTTGTAAACTATCACACAAAATGAGTTTGTCCTGTGTTACTTAGGCATGCAACTTCATTATTTTGCGTTGGGGCCCAATATTAATTCACTTACGGCTGTGAGGCAGAACTAGTACAAGTGTAAGCTTAATAGGCCTAGCTGTTGTTTGCCGCAGTGTCATGATAAGCCCAATCAGAATGCACCATTTCTAAGATAAAACAGCAGCTGTGTCACAGTTATTTTGAGACAAAAGAAAGAAAAGACTATTTTAACTAGAGGACAGAAACATGCCACCTGCATGCTCACCAAGAGACTGTTAATGATGCACGGGACTATATTTTCGAAAATTAGTCACCCTACGAAGAGTTAAGGTTAGGGTTAGTTAGGGTTAGATTTAGGGTTAGGGTTAGGTTAGAGTTAGATTTAGGGTTAGTGTTAGGTTAGGGTAAGAGTTAGGGTTAGGGTGACTGAGGTGCGAAAATGGACTACACCCATTATGCAATGGCACCACTGCCGAAGCGACTGCATTATGTGAAGCGTGACTGACGACATTACTCTACTGAATATGTTATATGAATTACTTCCGATCTAACTGTTTCAATTTTCTTAGTAGACAGATCGCCGATCTGACTGTATACTATGGAATATGTGGGTGACCGAATATGTGTAGTCTACAGACTTACAGTATGGGTGCCGTAAAGTACGCGGCGCTTAGCTAACGGGTTCCCGTGCGGTAATATCGGCAGTTACAGTACGGGTTTCCGTACTGCAGACACAGCCTTAATCTATATTACCAGCTCTGCACACAACTACCGCCTTAACTTTTTATTACAATTCCAATTTATTATATTTTTTTCACACCCACAGCAAAGACTATTTAATACACTGTGTGGTGAAAAAACGTTAAATTGTGAAACTAGCGGCCCGTAAGTCGTCCAGAGTGCCTGAAAACCGCACATCACCAGTTTATGAACATAACTGTACCTCACAGCACCTGTATAAGCCTACTAACTCACGTACTGTTTGTGTCCTTAATAGTAGTGTACAGTGTAGGCCTATAGTTCCAGCTTGCCATACCACACATCAAGCATGACAACGAACACAAACTGTTGGTTTTGGCGTATTTTAATGTAAAACCACATTATCTATTACATCCACAATAATGAACTAAAAAGCCAAACATATTATTGCAACTCGCTGTAATACTGCTTGCCTGTAACAACACACAACCACACGTACACTGAAAGACAAATACACACAAGGTACTGCAACTCACTGTAAAACTGCGCTTAACTCACTGTAATACTGCATGCCTGCAACTGTCCTGTTTTTGGAATGCAAGAGTTATGTCATCGTTGGCATTTATACCTCTATATCTGGATTTCCGCTAATGTGCGGTTTTCAGGCACTCCCTAAGCCGTCTTATAAAATTAATATACGGCTACATTCGCGTCCAGACTCCACAGCATGTGAGTGGCGAAAAAGGCGCTCGGTGGTCCAACCTATTTCTGCAACCCCCGCTCCCCGTTCCCTTCGGGATCAGCTCCATTGTATTTCTGCAACTCCCGCTCACCGCACCACCCAATTGTCGGCTCGCTCAGCTCCAACAATAGTTAAGAATATCCAGAACTAATTAGTAAGAATCGCAAAGACTACAGAAATTGTCAACAAAACGATCACCAGACTGTCAACAGTTTAGGCCTAGTTTGTTAAAAAGATGAAATACAAGACATTCACTAATTGTATCTACACGCGACACTTGTGAACTGATCGACGAAACTCGTTTTTTTGTTAAATTTTAAATGCTTGGTTTATTTTAGCGAACGTGAACTCAGGTGAGGTCATTGTCAGTGATTAAGCTTAACTCTGAAAAATATGAAGGTAGGCCTACTACTGAAATATATTATCTGATTAATATTTATCCAAATCCTTCCCACCAAAGACTTTTCCCACCTGCCAGACTGATTTCAGGATGTTCCGGCTATTTAACGGTTACCTTGCTATTAAAAACGGATTTTCTGTTTCAGTTTATTCATTTAGCTGTTATTTTTGATGTTGTGTGTTTGACTAAGCTGGATGTGACCAGCTACTAATACACACATTAAACTCTCACATATATCATATCATAGCATACTGTCAATAAACATTACCTAGTGTAAGTTAGCACACATCTTGATTGAACAGCAGCACTGCGTGAAACAAACTCAGTCACCACTCAATGTAATGTAACAGTGAAGGCCATCCACACAGGAAGTCCACATGAAGAGGAGGGAGTTTGTCAAGAGTGCAGACAAAAGTGCAAAGGGGGTGCATTTCTGTGTATGCGGACATCTATAACATAACACTGTCAGCATACTTCAAGAAACCTGCAGGACTGCACTGATGATCTGTAATTTTCACCAACAGACCATATCTCAGACATTACGACCATTTCTCTTCATCCACCTTCTTGATAGGTCTTTAATAATAATAAACTTTATTCACCAATTTCCTCCCCTCCCCTTTCTTCAATAAATGGCTAATACAAGTCTATTCCGACTGACGTTGCGGACTTCCGCAGTGGGGAAGAGGGTGATAAAAACAAACTGATGCAAACATGGGAGAGGAGGAGTAAATTTTGCCAATTTTATGCAGACATCATTTACGGATGATCGCTAGTGAGTAAAACAAGAGCTCATAGTTCAGCTGGTGGTGACATAGACAAGCTGTGAACCAATAGCAACGTTGCTGTCCATGCCACGCTGTAGCATTACGACTTGCTTGTCTGTGTCAACACTAAATGTCTCGCTGGATTCAATTACTGATTTCCCGTCGGTAAAATTCTGAAAGTTCGGCAGCTTGCGTGGCCCGAGCACTGGGTCGTTGTATCGCAGCAGCTTCACTCTCTTTGCATCTACAATGAACCAACACAACTCACTAGCACCGTGACGGACGGCCATTCAGACTGCAGATACATCAACACCCATCAAGAAAGTAAGTAAGCAATAGTAAGTAAGTAAGTAAGTAAGTAAGTAAGTAAGTAAGTAAGTAAGGGTTTAATACATATGACATTCGCACATGTGTACAATGAAATACAAAGATGACGATAATACAAGTGAAAACACACAAATCATACATAATTAAAAAGCGATCGAACAATAAAGTTTCGTTTGTTGAATTCATACTTAACAGCAGGCAATTCAAACTGATGACCACACAGTAAAGCTTAATGTCCCACTCAACACATTGCAGGCCATTTTGGAGAATGATTTTCAATCACTTTGACTGGTGCGAAAATCCGTCATCCCAACCAACTCCTTGGCTGGTACTAGATAACCAAACTACTAACATACGTAAACCAAATTAAAACTAATAAAACTGAAGCTTGCTTTACGGGCCTTGTATGCCACCCGGTCAGGAAACAAATTAGGCATATTCTGCAGCTCATATGGCCTACATGAGGTGACCCACAAAGTCAAGACTGACTCAATCATACGATCTGAAGGCGAAGATAATAACTGAGAATCACGAACTATTTAAGTAATGTCTACGAAGAGCAATGCTGTCTGTTGGCTTAACAAAATCACAGCAGTTAACAAGAACCGCAATGATCTGAGATTCATCTCTGCAGGCCAGCCAAGAGCAAACTTAACTGTGAAAATATAAGAGGACTTAACTTGCCATCACTACCAATGCCACAGCCGCCATGACCAAGGAACGGTACACAATGTTTTAAAAATAAAATGCCGAGGACATAAATCTGCCGACATATCATTAAAAGAAACAGAACACGCAAAACATACAAGATACAAGGAAAGTGGTGCTCTGTAGATAAACAGAATGATCTATTACTCTGGTTGTATAAATTCACGTAAAATGCTGCTAACTCAACCCAATCTCAGGCAATATAACAGTCAGTCTACATTAGCCTCCATGACATCTGCCACTGTGTAAGTGTATTTTGATTGACTGACTTGATAAACATTGCATGGCACCGACAGAAAGACTTGTACCACATTTCAATTTAGAGTGAAAAGAAAAAATACCACGGTGAAGCTCAGTAAAACAGAATAATACGCGATGTCACTGTCTGCATTTGGCAGGACATGCAGCATTTGGTGTTTAGTGTGAACAATTAGCAAGTTAATGCCACGATGCATGGAAGAAAGAGACACTTTATCAGGTCTCATACCTTTCAGTGCTTTGTCGATACGTGTAATACGCACAGCAACTTTGCTGGCGTTGTCGCCGTCGTAGAACGGCACGGAGAGCTGAAAGTGACCATTGCATGGCTCCGGGTTCACCAGACTCAGCCTCACTGATGGCTACAGACATGCACACCGTTGTGGATATTCAAAATATCACTAGAGCAACTGTGAAGTAAACGACATTTAACCGTTCACTACGGCACATGGCGGCAGGCACTGTAGAGTTTACACACATCTGCCAGTACACAGAAACTCACTATTACTTTCTTCTTTTGGTGCCACCTTCTATTAAGAAGCTTGCTATGTCTCCTTGCTTCCTGTCTTCTGCCAGTCTTTAAACTTTATGATACTTGTTTTTCTCTGTCCACAGCAGTAGATCATCAGTCCATGTCTTCTAGGCCTTCCTGATGCTTTTTCCTTCAAATTTCTCTTCCAACTGACAGCAGAGTACGGTACTGAATGCCGGTAAAGTACTACGCTTAAATGCCAATCTACATATTTGAACAGTCACAGCAACAGGTTCAGTATGATGCCTAATTTTCAGAACCCGCGAGTACAACATGTTCAGTAGTAAAAGGGTTATAGGGTTAATTTACATGCTGAAGATGCCTACAGGCAGCTCTCATGTAAGCAGTAAACAACAGCAACAGTACTGTTATCAGGAGGTATTTATTGTATGCTGCTAAGGTAATTATCAAGATCTGCTAACCTTGGTGCTGTAGACAACAAATGGTTTTGCGGGACACGTCTCCTCTAGAATGTAATCTTGAGCAGCATCAGTAATCTTTACGTCAATGCCTTCCAGCTAGCACACAATGGTATAATCAAATATGATCACGACAAAATTCATAAATTCATTATAAAATATGTAACATTATTCATAGTAGCAGCAGCAGAAGGATCAGTTTAGACACGGTAAGAACTGAAATGTACGAAAACCCGCTACACAATGTGTTCTGTTGTTGATTTCACTCACAATGATGGCTCTGCCAAATGATCTTAATCAAGGTGAACAGGTTTTGCACAATTTAAACCAGAATGAATAGCCATCCTCATGCTAAACTGTTCCACCACCAAATGCACATCACACTAACTGCGCTCTCAGCAGTGTATTATAGACGACATGAATGACTACTGGCTACTCACTAAACTTATTGTTGGCAGGTGACAACAGAATATGTCAGACGACTAACAGAAAATCATTGCAAAGCAAATGTGAATCAATGGCAGAGGTAATCTGGATGCAGATGATGTGTAAGACTGACGATGACAGTGACAACGAGATGGCGACAATGATGACAATGGCGACAAATGAAAATGACGATAACAATGACGATGAGGAGAGATACAATTATGACAATGATGACAATGACGATGATGTAGATAATAATGATGATAATGATGACGATGACAATGAAAATGACGATAAAAATGACGATGAGGAGAGATACAATTATGACAATGATGACAATGACGATGATGCAGATAATAATGATGACAATAATGACGATGACAATGACGACAATGGTGACAACAATGATGATGAAGACAACAATGACACTGATGCTGATAATAATGATGATGATGATGACAACATCAATGATGACAATGACAGCAATGACGACAATGACAACAATGATGATGACAACGACGGCAACGACAATGACAACAATAATGGCAATGACAACAATGATGACATTAGTGACGACAATGACAACAATGATGAAAACGACGGTGACGACACTGACAACAACAATGGCAATGACGACAATGATGACATTAGTGACGACAATGACAACAATGATGACAACGACGGCAATGACAATTACAACAATAATGGCAATGACGACAATGATGACATTAGTGACGACAAT
>Ga0049105_1000229_pt1 | contig 16259 bp, 5 predicted proteins | sample WorMetvaBAHAMAS1_FD_61260 | JGI IMG/M metagenome (GOLD analysis project Ga0049105, IMG submission 61260) | Worm MetaG Olavius vacuus BAHAMAS.1 | ecosystem: Host-associated > Annelida > Digestive system > Unclassified | place: Germany: Marburg | collected 2013-04-09
GAAGCACGTCGCGCCTTAAACAAGCAGCAAGTTTAGTGCTCACAACGACAGCGACATATAAGGCAAAACACACGAAAAAAATACATAATACACGAAGAAACAACGAGAAATTCTATTTAAAATTTCCCCAAAAAATGTGATCAAAAACAACAATAACTTAACGACAGTGCTCCCATAGTAAATTCCATGTTCTATATGGGACTTGATAGACCCAGATACACGTACAACGACGGACAGTGAAGAACAACAACAAATATAACATGCACCACCAAATAAGTTTGATTGCATCTGAAGTGTGCAAGAATGTAGGAAGAATTTTACATGCGCAAATGCACAACTGACAGGAGGCGTGATATAACGAGGCAACAGTACTGTTGCAGTATCTACGGAGTCTGGGGAGCGCTGCCGTCACAAGACAGAGCACAGCTGGGCTTTTCCTCAGACCCAAGAATGAGTGTCGCCCGCAGAATTGTTGAAAGCCTGCAGCGGCGGAAGAGGCAATCGTCGCCGTATACTCCGTCTCACACGCATATAAAACCATGATCACCTGCGTTCACACGTATACACGACATCAACAATAGGGGGACCAGAACCGGCACAACCGTGCTCCAATGACCAGATCAATCTAACATACTACCTGAATCATAGGCGCAATAAACCGTAGGACCGGGGGAAACTGGTCCCCCAACTTTTAGACTGGAGGACCAACAATGTATTGCTCCCCCAACTTCTTGGCCGTAGTTTTCAAAAAGCAAGAAATTTCACAGCAAGTAGTCACCAGAATGCAGGATTTAGCATCTAAGTTTTCAAAAAATTTCTTGGGTGATACCCACGGACCCTCATAGCGGGAGGGGGCGACCCCCTCCCGCACCCAACACCAAGCCCGGCCTTTGGCCGGGTGCGGGGCGCTCCAAACCTTGGTCCCCTCAACTTTTCAGCCATGGTTGCACCCCTGACCTGAATATTCATCATGGGGTGCTGCAGGGTGGGCCATCACAAAAAAAATCAGCTGTCTCCTACCAAACTGGCCGTTGCATTTGCACATTTCAGTTCAGCCACGTAAAACGACAATTGCGGGCTACCTCTTCCTATACTAGTAACTAGTGGTTTGTATATTTAAGGATTTCTGTATGTGAGGCTTTATGCTCTTGCACGTCACCTTAAACCACGGCTCCGGTCCGTCCACATTACCGGTAATGGAGTCGGACAGTCGAGCAGTAATGGCAATGCACTGAAGTGCACTATGAGAAAATTTAAAAAGTAACTTAACCATCGTGCACAACGTTGGAAATGCAAACCACATGCAAGGTGCGTCTGTAACGTTTCAATTATCTACACGTATAATTGTATCTAATATGTGTGCACTCAACGACCAACCCGGGGTGACCGCACATTCTCAATTTCCGCTTCACAGGCATGAAAAACGTCCTATGCTAGTTATTATTATTATCATTATTATTAAAAAGTACTGATTACAGTGATGCTATCGCTAAGACTTTGCCCTCACCGACCATCTGCCGTCGACATTCTTGTTCTTGTCTAAAGCGCGGTTTTCAGCACGCAACGCAAGGTCCAAACACGCCTCTAATATAACGCAAGCCACATCACGTGACAAATTCCAGCCATGTCATTGGTCACTTCTTGCGTACGTTGCATGAAACCTTGCTTTAGCGTTACGTACGTTGCGTTGCGTGCGTAAGGCTGGAAACCGCGCTTAACTACTCATCACCATGACTGTCACGTCCAGGAACTGTGTACTGCAGCGTCTTCATCATAGCGTCACTCTCATCAGTACATTTGCCAGTCTTGTTGTACTAATTTATGCACAGTACTTGTACTGGTACTTGGACCACTGATACTGGTACTGGTAGGCCTACTGGTACTTATTTGTTGAGTATACTTGATACAAGACTAACATCTGCCATAGTAATAATCAACTAATCAGTCAGCCAGTCACCTCAACAGAGTAAGTTCAGAGTCTTAATACGGTAATAGCTGACACCAGTACTGTACTGAAGCCCGTGGTGTGATGCATTATTGATAATTTAGCTTATAATTCGGCATCGGCACTCCAGTGTAGACACGCCGGTACAGACCATGGACGGCAGACATGACACGTGACTGGCAAGCAACAACAATGAATATACATGAATATGAGAAAAAACGCACCAATACTCAGCTGCACACACTGCACGGCAGGCGCCGACTTTCTGAGAGAAATGGATGCGGATGACGCGGGGAAAAAGTCCAGTGGGTGCATCACAGAAGAACTTGGACCTTCCTTAAACACGCACACCTGACAGACCTATCCACTGTTATGTTCTAATGCAGTTGAAAAATGTTCTACACATAATATCCTATGTGCACATACATACATTAAAGTATGGCAAAAACTTACATGCAATGTCACATCATAACCCCCGTGCCCCCGATGGCGTCTCAAAACACAAGTATAGGTCAATAACTGAGGCAAAATTTCGCACTTTCTGACCCCCCCCCTGTAAAAGTTAGAGGAGGGTTTAGGTCTAGAACCCAAACTCCGTATACATCTGACAGAGGAGGCCCTCCGCAGTCGTCTGGTAAGATATGAGAGCAGCAAAGCCCTTCGACATACATGTAAGTCACCGGCAGTCTACAAAACAAAAGTCGGCGCCTTTGTATACACGGACAGATGATAGCCAGGAATCACGCCGTGGATACAGCAACCTGCAAAAAGCAGCTGGATTCAGACACAGCGCAGACACAGCGCCGCATCTTTGATAAAGCACACTGCAATTACTGATATACGAGCAGACCGGTACATCGCTGCACTATTCAATCGCCATGCTGCGTCTGTTTGCAGCGCTCTTGCTCTGCTGTATTACACAGACGTCTATATTGAGCATATCGTAACTTCTGACCGCGACGATTCACAACGCATATCACTAGTGAGTGTATGAGAAATATCATAGCTATGATTTCAAATCAAAATCACTGCAGGAAAATGAAAAACAAGATCAGATAAAAATCAAAAATCACTAAAATCACCGCGTGGCGGATAGAAATGTGTATATTATTATTACTATTATTATTATTACGACCGCAATGTCGAAGTCAGAGAACACGCCAACTATACGCACGTGTATATTCATAAAATGATAGTTTTAAATGCTCAGTCTAATGATTCAAACTAACTGCAACAATGGCACCAAATATCGAATGCGAAATATTGCATGTTCACAACAGATCCATTTTGTCGTTAATTTTTTTTGGAATACAGCATCTGACAAGATGCTATAGTTTGTGACACAGCGATACAAAGTAATTTTGTTTAAAAAAACTTAAAATCAAAATCAAAAGTCAAAATCAATCGTTAAACGATTAAAAATCAAAATAAAAAATCACTAGCTTGAAATTCCGAGAAGTGATTTCAAAGCAGAATCAAAAGATTGTCAGCGTGATTTTAAATCATGATTTCAAATCAAACGACTTTGAATCATTCCCAACACTGCATATCACAGAAACACGAGCAGCCGGCACACAACAACGCCATCATCGCACACCACAGCAACAGATCAGCTGCGGCAGAGTGGGCTATACATACGTCCAGACAATGACCTTGACCGCTGACCTCTGACCTTGAAAACCTTTTCACCAGTTCCCACTCATACGATAAATATTTGTGGCAGGTTGCATTGAAATCTCTCCGCTAAGTAACAGCATATCGCGTCATGCGAAATAGGTGTTAACGGACGGCCGGCCGAAACCGAAAACGTATTGCCTCCGCGCCGCCGTTGATTCTTCGACGGCGATGGCAAAACACTGTAACGGGATGGACCTTAAGGGTTTCATGGTTGGTTACGTTTATCGCAGCAAGTATAGGTTTGGACGGTGACCCACATGTGACAAACCTATCCATCAACGGCCAACGTATGAGAGGTTAACTGTAGCATGGACCGTCGTATATAGAGCGAATGTCAGCTGCGCAGCTCAGTACATCATTTCTGTTGACGACAGCACAAAACGTCCGTGTATTAAACGTCACGCTATTTATTGCACTAGATTCCGACGGGTCGACGCGCAAGCTAAGATTCACGAGTGACAAAGTAACACTCCAGAGTTGCGTGCTGGGTGTGTACGACGCTGACTGACAATGACGAGCTCGGCGTGACAATAACTAGGTCAATTTACATTTATATGATTATGAACACTGAACATGCACATAAACGCACTGTTATGACAACTGAATGCGCACACAAACCCAACGGATGCAAAATATCGGAAGAAAACACCGGAGAACTGTGACCACGATCAGACGTGATTACCAAGTTTCTTAGTGGGGATTATGAAAAAAAGATCGGATCAAAATCAAAATTGGGATTGGGAGATCTGGGCAGAGGCTCCAGTTATTGCCTGGAAAAAAGTTTTGAAAAATAATGTTGGGATATGTGCATTTTATCAGGCAAAGGACAGTACTTTGGCTGTATAGAGTAAGTAATTATCCCCCAGGGAGTTATATAAATCTTATTCATGCGTAAATTCCAGAAGTGGTGCGTGAGACACGTGGGGGTTTGATCCCCAAACTTTGCGGTGGCTTCGCCACTGACTACGATAGCAAGCAAGCAACCATTAACGACCACGGCGCATCGCATGACAATGAAAACATCGACAATGAATAGCAATCATTACGACAATTTATTTGGCGCCATGATACGTTGTGAGGCACTACAAATTGCACCATGTAACAGCCGAACGAGAATAATAGAATAAATAGCCAAACAGTGTAACAATTATTACACCAAGCGAAACAGACCACGAACGGCGCAACACAAAAGCAACACAGCGGATCAATAGCACGATTAATGTTCTATACAAAAACATGCAAATGAACAATGAAATGAACTGAAGAAGTCGACCGGACGTTGCAAAACACCTTATACATCGTTGTACGAAAATTAATACATTATTATGCATCAGAATCATCACCTACAAAATACGAAAAATAACCGTATGTAAACAATGAAAGAACGCAAAAGGAAATGGGCTAAAAACGGGGGAATTAAATGTTACGGAAAGCTGGGAAGTATAACAACAAGCATATTAATAACGCAGTCAGAATCAGAGAAGTCAACTCGTGTGAAACAACAAATATAACTTTTAACAATTTACAAAAAAGTTGGAGACGACAGCACGTGTACAGACGGACAGTTTGAATAGCACATCAGTAGAGTGGTGACACGATGCATGACACACCTGCCAACGCATCTGTACGAGTACCGAGACATCCGCGAAACTCATCACGTACAAGCTGCAGAGAGAGTCACGCGCGTTAATAAAACAGCTGCAAGCTCGCCATGTTATATCATCAACACATATCAATGCCCGGGGCACCTGCGGTTTTACCGCTTACAAAAACAATGGAAACGCGACTGTTACGACGGACAGACTGCAGAGCTGGCAGGTGATCATTTGTGATGACCTATTACACGTGTGACCCATTAAAGAACTGACCACGTGACACACGACTCAGTACACCGTACTTCTCGTGAACATTACCGTCCAAGCACATTTTCACTACAAACATTCGGCTCAACCACATAACAACAAGTCAGCCTCGACGCCACACAGTCAAAATGCACGCTTCCGCCGAGGTCAGAGGTTAAACGGTCTGGTCCTGCGATTTAAGTGGGCCGTAACGCGGTGGCACTGAGTTTCTGGGTCCCAAAAAACTGCTTGAGACCGTTCCGGGATCCCACTGTTACTCTTGCGTAATGCTGTTCTGCCTGCCGTCTAGGATGATAGTCTAAGCTAGCTCAGTGTGTTCGTTCTGGCGTATGCATTACGGAGTTTCCTGGTCAAGTTGTAGTGGTACCACGATCAAGTGACAGGGGGCGGGCCCCTGATTGAGTGTCAGAGGCCCTCAGACCACACGCAGTTCCTGGGCACCCAAAGGTACACTTTAAACACTGGTATGATCATAACCCTGACCTCTGACCTTGAAAACCTTTTCAGCAATGCCCACTCATGATGAATATTTGTGACAAGTTTCATTGAAATCGCTCCACTAAGTACGGAGATATCGCGTCACGCAAAATAGGTAACGGACGGACGGACGGACGGACGATCGGGAAACATTATGCCTCCTCGGCCTACTGTTGGCGGAGGCACATCAACACAGCAACATAGTAGCACCAACGTAACGGCCACAGACAGGTCAGTGGATCACATGATCCATTCAAATTTATTGACCTCTGACCCATGACCCACGACCCACTGCCAGCTCTGACAGTGACAGAATCAATTAAAACAAACGACTCGTCATGCACAATCAACCTTACGCTAACGGATTTTAAAACTTCAACATCACGGTACAAAAGTATGGAAGAATGTTTCAAAATATTTCTAAGTCTGCGTCATAAAACAGTACTACTGACTGGCAAAACGCTGCAACATCTAAAGCATTTTGACGAAAATGAAATATCACGTCATGAGGGTCAGACAAATATCGCATCGACGTCGTAGTCGTAGAGTCTGAACTCTGACAGGCCGCTGACGGAGTACGTCGTCACAGCGAGGCGACGGCGGTTGCTCAGCGACGTCGGCAACGTACAGACGGCGTATGGTCCTCGCACTGTGGGCACGACGCTGCCAAGCGGTCGCCCGTCGACTGAGAAGGAGACCACTCGACCATTGCGGCAATCGGCGACGAGTACGTTGTCTGCCGAGTCGACAGCGACTCCCTTGGGCCACTGCAGCTGCGCGTCGCCGCTGCCACGCGCTGTGCCGTAGACAGCGACGACCCCAGGGCGCGCCACACGATGGTCAAACGCCTTCACGCAGTGGTTGCCGGAGTCTGTGACCAGGACGCGGCCGCGCGAATCAGCCGCGACGAACTCGGCCATGCACAGGTCGCCGAGCGACGATCCCTGGCCGCCCAGCTCCGTCAGCGCCCGGCCGTCGTCGCCGCTCGTCGCGTAGATGCCCAGCTGGCGGGTACGAGAGCGGTCCAGCACGGCCAGCTGACCGTCAGGTAGGCACGCGATGCCGCAGATCCAGTCGAACTGGTTGTCCGGCCACTGAGCCACGTCGCTGCCGTGACTGTCCAACACCACCAGAGTCTTGCGGCGTCGATCACCGACATATATCAGCTCGTCGTCGTCGCCGGCGATCATCGACGTCGAGGCGACGCTGAACGGTTTGAAGCCGGTGACACGGTGATCGGCGCGACCCTCGGCGTCGCACAGACACACACACCCGGCGCCGTAGTCGGCCACCACCAACGACCCGTCACCGAGCGGCGCCAACCCGGTCGACAGCACATAGCCGTCCGCCGACTGGTCGTCTATGACGTCATCAGCCTGGCTGCTGGGCTGACTCGTCCGAAATCCAGTCTCGCCGTTCCAGTCCTTCTCCGCCGCCACCTTGTTATTCGACACGACGTCATCTTCGTTAATGCCGTCGTCGCCGGTTTGTGGCTGTTGTTCGTGCTGATAGCGCAGTTCATCTGAAGCCGAGCACGCTGACGATCTACTTCCACTGTCATCATCTTTAGCGCCACCATTCTCAACCGTTCCGCTCTCGACGACTTCGCTTGCCAACTCTACATCGTCTTGATGTTCGACGTTGAAGTCTGTCACAACGTCATCAACAGGATTGCCTTCCGATGACGTCAATCCACAGCCACTGTCACCGAGTCCAGAACTAACGTCCGTCTGTCCATCTTGCTGATCGCCAAGCGTCGGCGACACTAATTCATCTACAGCGTTTAGCAGTACATCATCAGTACTAATATCGTCGTCGGTGGTCGGTGTCGGCATGCAAGGTTCCGTGGCGGACTTCACTGAAGCGTCACTGTCAATACCAGCGCTGTACACGGCCGAGTCTTCGTCGTGCCGCTGCTGTGCCGTGGAAACATCATCAACAAACGTATGAATATCGTCAGACTCAGTGCCGGGCGGCGACTCTGCTGTGCCAGTTGTCTCAGCAGTCGGCGACACGTCAGAACTGCTGATCTGAGCGTCCTCGACATTTGTAGTGTTATAGCTACTGCTGACCGACTGAACCCCGCTTTCCACATCGGCATCAAGTGACATTCCATCATTGCATATGTGATCTACTGTGCCATCGCTAACAGATGCAGGGTGAAGTTCCAACTGTCGCTCACTTGGATGTTCTTCGTTAGAACTCACAGGTTCGGAGCGAAGTTCATCGTCATTTCCGACGACTAAAGGAGTCGAGGTCACCGCAGATTCTCCCGAACCGCTGGCACTGAAGCTCTGTGGAAAAGGTGTTGGTACGAACACTGCCGGCCGCTTGCGGACATCAGACTTTGCTGTGGGAATTACGGTACTAGTGACGTCGGCGCTGTCTAACTGTGAATGTGGACTTACAGCCTCCTTGCTTGTCGAATCCACTGCGGAAGAAGAAGTAGGAGACGCGGCGTGTCTGGAATTTTGCGACAAACGGAATTTTGTCAGGCGGCTGAAGTAACTTGGACTACAAGGTGGCGAAGCTATCACTTCCTCCGATAAGCTGCACTGTCTGTCGACCAAGATATCAGCCTGATAAACAGCGTCGTTACTTTCAGCAGACCTACCAGCAGTCGCCGGCTTGGAACAGTCGCGTGAATACGGAAGAGCGTCGTCAGGTTTACCAACGCTACCGTCTTCACTACTGTCCGCTGAGTATGAGGTTGTTGGTCCAGAGTGCTTGCTATTTGCAACATCACCAGTACATGTATTGTCCAAGTTATTCAACTGACTAGCAACATCGTTCTGTGTGTGAGACAATGACGGCACTTCGTCCACAGCACAAGACGTAGAAGAACTCGCTGACACAATTGTCTGATGATGTACTTCGTCAGTGGTGTGGTCTAACTGCGTCCGCAATTCACTGTGATCGGCTGCAGACCTTGCAGCACATTCGGAAACTGGACTCCTGACTGGCGATTTGACACTAGCAGGCAAGTGTGACAGTACTGACAAACCAGCGATGTCAAGATTATCGGGTCTCTGAGGTCGAGTTTCATGAAGATCTGTTCTGTTCTTCCCAGCATCCTGATGACTGGTGGTTCTTCTCCGACCATCTTCAGACGTACGACTATGTTCTGGCAGTTTCTGCTCACGTGCTTTGTGATCAGAAGTGTTCCGAGTCCAACTGTGATCACTTGAAACTGTTCTATGAAAAGTTTCACTGAACTCCGACGTACCGCAAGTTTGCGATTGATAACTGTAAGTGACTTTGCTATCAAGGTTGACGAACCTACTAGAACCATCTGAACTGGGCGGTTCCTCGCTGACGACATCAGCGGCACTGTCGAACAACTGATGGGCATCAGGCACATGCCGATAACGCTTCTTCCCTCGCAGGCTCGAGTACGCAAGCCGATTACGGCCGATTTTTGGCGTATAAGTCTCGAAGTCATCGTCATCACGATTGATGTTGTCAAACGGCGACGACTTGGTAGACACATCGACGTGTGAAGCAGAACGCTGCTGGTAATTTCCTCGCAAAGTTTCAGGAGTCAGCGGTGACGCTTGTCCGTTGCCAAATGAGTCTGATGATGTCATGTTTCGACCTTCAAACCGACCGACTCCGACAGAATCGTAGTGAGTTTCGCCGTCTGCCATTCTTGATCGCCTTGATCTCGGCGAACGCATGCTAAAGTATCCAGGCTGGTTGCGGCCAAATCGTGTATCTGTGTCAGACAACGAGCCACCGTAGTCGCCGAACGGAGGCGTCTCAAAGCGCGGGTCATCGCAGCGCTTCGGCGGCGCGTCGGCACGCGACCTCCGCGTTCTGGAAGCTCCTCCCACGCTCGAATATCCCGGTGTCTGACGACTGAAGGCCGAGTCGCCTGGGGCTGGTGTTTGGTGAGCCGAGTGAGCTGACTCGTCGCCGAAGCGCCGTGTCCAGGGTGACGACGTCCACGTCCCACTCTCGGCGTCAGAGCTGTTGCCGTCGTCAACACCAGGTCGCTCATTGATTTTGCCGAGTCGCGCGCCACCGTGATGACCGTGTCCCTCGTCACCCGGGACACCCACACCGCCGCCGCCGCCGTTACACATACCATCGCCGTGCAGCCGTCCCTTCAACCGACTCTTCAGATCCGTCACCATCTCATCCACGACCAGCTGACGAATGTTACGGATACGCTGGTCGACAGGGAACGCCGACGCACCAGCGGCCGGGAGACCGACATCGGCAAGGCACGACGGACAGGAGAACGCGCCGCGGTGGGTAGAACTGGCTGACATCACGTGGCCGACATAAGCCACCAGGCAGCGGCAGCAGAACGTATGCTGACACGGTAGAATGCGAGGATCCTCGTACTCCTTCGTGCACAAAGGACACGTGAGAAGATGGACAGCACGCGCCTTGGCGTCGTCCAGCAGATGAAAACTGGGATCACACTCCATGTCTCCCCGATCACACAAACCACTGCGACACCAACGTCAACGTCTGCGTTCACGACTGGTCGACGCAGTCAAGCCGATCGCCCAGAATACAATCACAGCAGATGCGCTACATCGACGTGAATGAACATCAGCAGCTGACCACTCCAGGTCTCGGACGTAACAGATCAACTGAGATGTAGCGTGGATATAGTCCGAGTATCCACAACGTCAGTCATCTACAGAACACGAGCCTACAAAGTCAAACACCTACACATGATACTGGACAGTTCAGATGATATGTCTATAAATAAACGCCACGATTACACCGTTTTACACGACACGGCAGTTGTGCGATGTGCACGCGCTGTTGCTCGAGCTGTGTGCGACCATATGATTTCAGCAGCGACCAACAGAATATGAATAGCATTCACGAGCACACCACGCAGCAAGTCAGCGAATGAGCAGTCGACCCTCCCCCTCCCGGCGGCAGCCAATGCATTCCATCGTCGCTGCGGCGGCCGGGCACGCGCGCAACGTCAAACACGCTTGCCATTCATCAGTGGCAGGCGGGTGACTGACTGCATCCAACACATTTATGCACCGGCGACGATTAATGTTTGTATCAATGGTCTACGTGATACGACTGTTCAATTATTAACAAGCTTTATTGCTTACCAAAATCGCTGGCCAGCAAAGCGACCAAGGCCACACTGTCCGGGTGCCACTAACAATAATCATAGCACTTAGCATAGTGAGCGCCTCACGCCAACCTTCAGACAAGTTCAGAGGCGCTCTTGACCTCGTAAGTTTTATTAATTTACCAACGCATCAGATCCTTCACTAAGCTCACACTTTTACGTATTACACCTTCTCATTCATAATTCCAACGTGCAAACTTTATTTCTGCACATTTCACGGCTCTCTAACCGATTTCCTGCCCAACGGTTTTACCACCCTGTAGCGCGGTTGGGCAGGAAAGCAGTTAGATAGCCGCGAAGTACAGTAAAGTGTGCAGAAATAAAGTTTGCACGTTGGAATTATGAGTGAGAAAATGTAATGCATAAAAGTGTGAGCTTAGTGGACCGTGGTACGTTCAGTCGCATCTGACTGTGTGTCTGTAACTGTCGAAAGCTTTGACCAAGTAAGTTCATTTTTGTATGCCGTATATCGTCAGCGGATACAGACCAATTAAGTTCGTATACCAAGGTCATCGGGTCCAGTTCAAGGCCACAGGAGCAAAAATGCGTTCGCGGTTGGTCTGCCTTCGTCTGAAAGGCAATCTTCTTTATTTCAGCTTTTAGCTGAGCTGGCTGAGCTAATAGTATAGCCGATCAAAAGCTGTGTATGTCTGTGCGTTAATCAGGGTGGCCCAAATCATCACCGTTGCACGAACACACTTGTAATCCTGCATGCTCAGGCCTACTGAAGAACTCTGATTGCAAACCAAAAGACTAGGTCAGTCATTACAGAAAGTCCTTATATATCTGTGCTGCCAGCTGACCGTCACGGCAAATGGGCTGCTTGCATTGATTTAGATTACTAATTTTTATTATGATGTCGAGTGGTAGAATAAGCTGGCTATAAGTCGGCTTTTGGTTCCACGTTAAATACTCGATAACTCGCACATTCTACTGAAACGCTGTTGTCAGGTCGTTCTGGAAACACAAATCGCCAAACAGAATACTGGCACGTAGTGTGATACAGCTATTGCCTGCAGTGTCAATGCGCCTTTCACACCAACAGGCAGCGCGGTAATCAAATGATAATGGAATTACATTAACACCAGCCAGCGAGGCTTGCGAGAGGTTGTCGCACTGCGGTTCAACACAGAACATCACAGTAATTTTGCACACAGACACACACAGACCGTTCATTCACCGCTATCAAGGTCGCTGGTAAAAACAGATCATTCCACTGTTCTGCATCATGTGATTAATGCAGTTTCATGTCAGTAACTACGACAGTCGAGCGTCTGTATATATCTGCATAAGCGCTCTATAATAAAATTTCTCTCTGTTCATGGGCGTAGATCATGGGGGGACGGGGAACAAGTCCCCCAGAATTTGGAGCGGGGGATCGTCCCCCAGATCTTGTCATGTTGCAAAATTTTAAGCACCAGATTACTTGCATTACAATGTAGGAAAATGTGTTTTTTTGCCTCAACAGCAGGACTTTCATAGTAAGTCCCGCCATGCGTCCCCCAGAATTCCAGTCATATCTACGCCTGTCTCTGTTTCAATATGTATGTTGTTTAAAGGTGTCAATCTACACTCTGAACACTATGGGTGGTATCCCTGCTAGCTATATAGAAGTCTAGTTTACGAGAGTTGTTTCGTTAGTAAACCACTCATCTGCAGCGTAGAGCCAGAGACTGCAGCATACTGTCTGAAATCCTTAATTTCTGTATTTGTAATGCAAAACAAACTACCGGCATCTTCGAACGTCTTCCACTTCTACATCCGTGGGCTTGAAAATGTGACACCCACCATGACTGCATTGAGTGCATTCATGTACTGTTGTGCCTGAGAAGTAACACTGTCACTGTAGGATATATTACTCATTTCTGTTACTTACTTAATCGTTAACCCACAAAGTGAGACTACTTTTTGACGCAGTGCAAATCACACAGACGCTGCGCTGAATTGCAAATAACAACTATAAGCTGTGTAATCAAGGATGTAGACAGGGGTTGCTAAAAACCTAGGTTTTTTTACAAAAAAAACAAAACAACTGAAAAGACTAAATTTTATGTTTTTAGTTTTTTTTATAAAAACCTTAAATATCCAGATTTTAGACTTACAGTCACAGCAGAAAACTGTTGCCATTAAGTCTAATTAGTTGTGTTTATAGATATGCTATAGTCTGCACAGTGCACATGGCTATAAATGAAGTTGCAGGAGGAAGGGTGTATCATGTATGAGATATTCTTTGTGAATTTCTGTGTCATAATTTTGTGTCCAGTCTTCGTACATTAAAACCTAAAAACTTTTTTTCTGGTTTTTCCAGCCCTGTGTGTAATACGAAGCACATATCTGCATAGTACCATCATTTTAGCTCTCAAGGTCAAAGGTCAAGGTCAAATATAACCAAGTCTAATCACTTCTAACCTGGTTCACCATAACATATACCTGTATATTCAGATTACACCAATGTCTGACTAGTAGTTTTTCAGTCTTTGTACGGACTGACAAACATACTGATCAGTAAGAACAATACCAAGTTTGCACAGCATAGACGGTGTGCTGATAATTGAAACTCGGATAACAACAGTGCACTAATATATCAAGAAAAGCTCTATGCTGCGAGCAGCAGTTCTTCTGCCATCATACATAACGTGCGTGACGACTGATTGCCAGTACCGGCAGACCCGTTGATCCAGGCAACCACACGGTGCGTTTTATAAAATGACTAGCAACAAAGACGTCATAACAGACGTCATTCACTGTCAAGTAGATCACTTCAAGACTAACATCAGCAGAGCGGCCGGTCGCAAGCATACTGCTGCAATGCTAACACACCGGCAGACAGACATCAGGTGAAATCAGACACACACAGACACCGCCGTCAATGTACCATCGGCGACCGCCCGCGCTGACTGCAATATGCCGTAGCCATGGCGTCTGTATAAAAACATCTTCAGTTGGTCTTTGGAGCGCGCACTTTTTCACTGATTCAATGTGCCGTCTGATACGTGCCGCCCGTGCATTGTGTCACGTCCAGGGCAGCAACAGAGCGAGCGCGTAGTTTCGTAACGACATCAGGACACAAAAAAAGCCATTTATTGCCACAAACGTTAGAAAAAAATGAGTATCACTTTAACAAGTAGGAGAGGCAGAATCAAGGCTATATATAAAACGTGAACAGAACACTAAAGTTAACTGTACCGAGACTGCCTATCAATCCAATGCAGATCACCCGCGAACAGGATACACAGACATGCTTTTTACCCCGCTGCATGGATTGTGACAAAACATAACAAAAATATGTCCTGATTTTTATACCATACGAAAGATCATTTAGTCTAGTTTTATGAGAAGAAGAATGGTTGGTGGGGGGCGACCCCTTCTACCTCAAACTGTGGGTTAACCGGGCCAGCTGGAATAAAATTGCCGATTTTGAACCAATATTAGCTCGTAGTGGTTCAGCTGTAACACCTAGCGAAAAAGTTCAATTAACACTAATAGGAAGTCCACTACACGCTTTCCAATGAGCCTAAGATGATCATCGTACGTTGCATCTAAGCATGGCCGTTTTCCATCTAAAATCGCACTTTCCTTGAAGAAAGTCTGCTACAAAGATTCTTTGTGTGAAAACTGTCAGCGACAAAGTTTTAAGGCGTTCATTGGCCTATCTATCCATGCGAAAATGACTGGTGGGAGCAACCCCTTCTACCAGAAATTTTGGGTCAAGCTGACCCTGTTGGAGTGAAATCACCGATTTTCAATCTATTTTCGCTCGTAGCGCCTCAGCCGTAACATCTAGATAAAAAGTTCAATTGACACTAATAACTTAATAAGAAGTCCACTATGCGCTTTCCAATGAGCCTAAGATGAACATCGTACGCTGCCCCTAAGCCCCCAAAGGGGAGCTCAAAATGCAAAACGGCCGTTTTCCCCATCTAAAATAGCATTTTGCGTCAAGAAAGTCTGCTACAAAGTGTCTTTGTGTGAAAACTGTCAGTGATAAAGTTGTAGCGCATTCATTGGAATAACTATCCGTGAGAAAATGATTGGTGGGGGACGTCCCCTCAAACGTAAATTTAGCATTAAGTAAACCACTACTTGGCGTGGCTGCCGTGCTTTCACGAATTGTAATGAATGCTCTATTTGCATCGCAATTATTACAATGGAATATCAAATTACTAACAATGTTCATTAACTGAACTAACAGTCAAATCAGGGCCAGATTAAGACATTGGAGGACCCCATGCCAAAGGGTGAGGGGGGCCCGTCCCCTCCCCTTCCCTCTCCGGCCCTCCTCTCACCTCCCTCTCTTCCCTTCCCCTCCCTCCCGTCCCTCCTCTGCCTATCCCTTACCTCTCCTTCCCTCACTTCCTCACAGCTAAAGGGTCTGGGGCGAACGATTTGGTGCGTATTTAGTCAAAAGGGGCAGCTCTAATGGCAGCAATTTTTTGTGGAGTTTTTCGCAAGAATATATGTAATTTTCATTATTTTCTGCCAAAAAATAATACATCTTCAAAAATTGTGTCCCAAACTATCACATGATTATATATGGGTTTCATGCTGATCATGTTGTCTTTCAGATTATTTTGTACGTTTTGGAAGTCTGTTTCCTACATTAAATATCTGACAGCTTCATTATGTCGAAATAAGACTTAGTCTTATTTCGACATAATGAAGCTGTCAGATATTTAATGTCAGACACAAGTAAATACTGTGCTAAGTATTAACATTAACAACAATGTTATCAATTTGTCAGTTACATTTACAGCTACCTTTTGACGACTGCCCCACTCAGTGGTCAAAGTAGGATTGAATTTGAAGAGGTGGGGGAACGCATTCATTCCCTCTCTTATCCCTTCTTTTCCCCTCCCCTTCCAGTTCCCTCACTCTCCTCCTCTTCCCTCCTGCCCCTCCCCTCTCCTCTCCTCCCCTTCACCCTTTCCTCCCCCTTAGAAGTAGGGCATCGCAGCTAGGAGGCCTGGGGGAGCGCTGTAAGCTCCCCCAGCAGGGTCTGGGGCAAAGCACTAGCCGAAATCGAATTTGGTGCATTTTAGCCTTAAAATATGACATCCGGTGGTCACAATTTTAATGATTTTCATGAGAATCAACGTATCAAATGTCGTGCAGTTTAAACAGTATTAAGGGAAATCAGGACTAACCACGCGTTCCTTTGTTCAAAGCAAAATTTTCGGTACTGTGA
>Ga0049105_1000231_pt1 | contig 16214 bp, 9 predicted proteins | sample WorMetvaBAHAMAS1_FD_61260 | JGI IMG/M metagenome (GOLD analysis project Ga0049105, IMG submission 61260) | Worm MetaG Olavius vacuus BAHAMAS.1 | ecosystem: Host-associated > Annelida > Digestive system > Unclassified | place: Germany: Marburg | collected 2013-04-09
TAGTTTGGATCTTGGTCTTAGACCAGTTGACTTGGAGACCAAGAGATTTAGCTTCATCATTCATTGTCTCAAGCGCCAACATTAATACTGATAGTAACTCGGTCAGGAGGGCAACATCGTGGGCGAAATCAAGATCAGTAAATGGTTCAGTGCCTATTGTTGTGCCCAAAAAGGCTAGATGATCGGTACGATTAAGGAGCCAGTCCATGGGTGTAAGGAAGAGATCTGGCACTACCACACAGCCCTGCCGGACTCCACTTCCGATAAGAAACCAGTCTGAGTCACATCCATCTGCGCGAACACAGCTGAGTGTGTCGGTATAGAGGGCTTCAAAAAGATTAACCAGCTTCAGAGGTACATTAGTGAATGACAATGATGGCCCGTTAGATGTTCTCAGATAAATTAGCTCAGGACTATTTGACGTATTTTGTAGCACTCCGCATATTTCTGTTTATCACCGTAACCACTCCATCGACAGAGCGTTCCTTCTAAACTGAAGATCATCAATTCAAAACTATTTGCGCTCTACAATGAGTCAACAGTATCTGTCTGGCCTAGCAGTGGTCAGCATTGAAAACGATATCTGCAAGAATCTTCCTAATGATGAAATAATTGATCAGTATGCTTCCACAAAAGCTAGAAAAGTGCCTTTCTGTTAGACTGCTGTCACTGGATAATGCAACAAATGGTTACAAGCCAACATCTTTGTCTTTGAACTTCACGGTGTTTTTATAGTGTGAGAAAAGCTCATGTGTTGTGAATGGTGCATGTTTTTCTTCTATTTTCATATGTTGAGAGGCCTCCTTTGCTGGGCTGGCGCGTGGGCCTCAAGAAACGTAAGAATGGCACTGCTTAAAATAAATTATATTATAAGCCAAGTTACATAATTCATGAGTCAGTCAAGTTATCTGAAGATATACATTATTACAAAGCTTACAAAGGTTTTATCAAGAACATCTGTAAATGTTTTGCATTCAGACAGACAAGTAGGACGAGTTTCATCATGCTAAAAGTTGATACGCATATTTACTGACAAATTAAACGCAGCATATTTACATAAATGCTCACACAGAGTAGTTAGTCAGTTAACAATAGTTTATGCATCCAACAAAAGGGTTCAGATGGAAAAGACAAACGTATTACACTGTATGTCAAAATGAGTTTCTATATTAATAAAAATGACTAAGAGTAAATTAACTCAAAACAATGGAAGATGAACTTCCAATGATTTACAACATGCATATACATGTACTGCACCATGAGGCACATCATTTCTCACATGCAATGTCTCACTGGATAGACAACAACCTAAATGTCCCACTGACAGCAGCTCATATATAAAGAGTGGCACAAAAATGGACTGTTTCAGGGTTGCTACTGATTTTTAAAAATTTAATGGATTAATCGAAACAGTTTAATCGTAATTAACTATTAATTTTTTATTAATTAAAAACATGATACCGACACCACAGTAACGTAACATCAGTTGGAAGGTTATCAAACTTCTCCAGTACTGTAGATGAAACAGAGTGCAAATCATCATCATCAAGTTTTATCAAATTAAAACTTGATAACATGTGTTGTATTTTTGCATCAGTTTTATCTGCCAGTTACTGGAAAATACATTATTGATGTACATCCACTTTGATTATATTATGTCAGCATTCTGTATTTTACTTAAGTGCTTTTGGATGGAGGTTATTAATCAATTAGATCCGCAGTCCTAGTTTTTTTAAGTTTATCAAACTCCTTTTTATGACAAGTTGACAACCCATAAAAACAAAAGATCCAAGACACTGATCATCTGAAGCAGATACTGCTTTAGATGATTAGGATGAGAGAAGTCCGGATACAAGAAATGGGATAATAGGCCAACAGTCTATAAGACAGGTCATGTAACTAGGGCACTGATGGTAGAAAATATGAATGAATACATCTCGGTCTACAGATGTAGCAATGACTGTGATTTTTTTGGCAAAATGTACATATAATTAAATGCCACTGCTCAAATTAATAGCTATTTGCTATGTAGTATTCTTGCATGAAAACTGTGCAAAGAATACTTCAACATGGTAATATTCAAAACACCAGTTTTTGAGCAAAAAGAAAAACCTGACCATTATGATACACTTAATGCCTTCCATGTTATCCAACATGTATACAAGTTACTAAGTTTTAAAAAAACTGCATGGTTTTTTGGTCCACCCCGCATACGTAGCCAGCTTACTGTATGTACACTGTACTCAATTTTTGCATGCATTGTAATGCAGTTGAGGTCACTCATTAATGACTGCAGATTGGCAATTTCATACAGACTGGCAACAACCATACATCAACATTATGAGTTGTCAGACGAACATACAGTTGGCAAAATAACATCACCAAAATAAATGCCACAGAATGTAACAGCAATGAAGCAAATAGCAGTCAGCTGAATTGAGTCACTGTCAATGCCTACACAACGCTGACAACCGACCATCATTGCTCTGTGTACACAACGTCAAGCAGGTGTTGCTTGCTACCAGAGATGACCATCAGGATGTGGCATCTTGACAACGCCAACACCACCACCAAGCCGTCGATAGTTCATACCACCATAAATCTTCCAGCAGTTCTGTTCTGGGTCATACACCTCTACTGTCTTGAGATATGTTGTGCCATCAAAACCACCGATGGCCATCAGCTGCCCATTGACAACGGCAAGACCAACCTGTGAACACATCGACACTGCCAACACTCAGACAACAGTTCGACGTGTGTCAAAATACTCCTTACGAAATGTATTTCCACCGAATCACAAATCACACTAAAAACTTCTGACAAGTTCTTATTATTTCATGATGAAAAGTAACACACTTTCAGTCAGAATCTGCTGCAGAGTGGTGCATTTTATGTGAAATATCAATTATTCAGCATCTACAACAAATTACATGTTATGTGAAGTGCTTCCATAACATAAATCATGATGCTGATTCACACTGAAACAACAAAATATCAGTCACTTCAGTCACTGCACGACAAATCCACCAGATGTGCCTACACAGTGCCACTAAGTGTATCACATACTGTGATACTGTCAGTCTCAAACAGTCGCCAGTCATTATAGAATGGTTTTCCACTGTTTATATTTTTTGTTTATAGACACATAATTCTACACCAATAGTCCAACATACAGCAACAAGTGACAACAGTTCAACGTGGTTTACATCACTTCATCAACACAAAGACAACACATCAATGAATCAGTAGTATAGCACATACTCCACTGCGTCGAGACGTCATAGCGACAACTGGCTGCCACGTATTTGTCTGTGGATTGTATCGTTCGGCACTGCTCAGTTCTGTTGCATCATCGCGGCCGCCGACTGCATAGATCATGTTGAGGTAGACAGCCACACCGAGGTGTTTACGACGTGTACCCATTGGAGCAACAGACATCCATCTGTTGAGCCGAGGATCATATCTCTCCACTAGAAACCACATTCACAGCATTCCATTACCACATTACCACCAACACCACACAGGTCCTAGCTATATGCAATCTAAATAACAACCAGCAAACTCACAACATACAGTCTACAAACTGCACAATTCAAACATTCTGAAGTTTATAAAGCAACAAAATTTCTGTGACAACATTTTTGACAGTACACTCAACAAGGTGTGAGTGGGATTAAAGATTGCACAGAAGAACAAATAAACACCAATGTCATAATGCAAACCAGTATTAAGTGGGGATGTGCCATCACTACCACCGACGGCATAGAGATATCCATTGAGAACAGCAACACCGACACCCAGTCGACGTGTACTCATTGATGCAGCACGCGCCCAACGATTGGTCTGTGGATCATATCTTCAACAAACACAATGTCACAAATAAAGCACTAAGAAACTACCTCAGTGACAATTCTGTACACACTGACAGACTACAATCTGCAACAGTTGCTTACATACTGTTAAGTATTTACATTAATCATTCACAACTGCAAACCATGTCCAGAGGGCACTGGACTCTGGTTCAATCCTAAATTACCTGCAAGCTAGTCTGCCTCATTAGTCTGCCTGTAGTAACCCACCAGAATATTATTTCACATATCAGTGCTTACCTATACAGCAAAACTGCACTTTGGTTTCAAACAACTTTGACAGCAAATATGTTTTCACCAAATGTGAGAAATATTCTTTAGTTTCCTGCTTTCCATCTTTCCTGCTTTAGAACTAAGAATATCTCTCCATACTAATACTGAAGTACAAAATTTTGTTATGGGAAAATGCCAAAAATCCCTGAAGTGTCTGACACAAAATTCAAGGACACTAAACACTGAGCACGGAAGTTTGATCATGTAACGCCTTTGCTCCGGAACTCCACTAGCTATCCGTACCCGAACGAATTACTTTTAAGCTGGCCACATAGGTGTTTGGTTGCCTTCATGACACTGCGCCAGCTTATCTCGCCGAGTCCTTTAATCAAGCAGCTGACGATGAAATCTCGGCACCGACTGCATTCCGGTGCTTCACCCGCACTACTAGTTCCGACAACTCGCGCGCGTGTGGAACAGTCTGCCAGCCACTCTTACATCACAGTCATCACTGCTAACGTTTAGGCAGCAGCTCAAAACACTGTTGTTTGAGCGGTTGTATCTGTGACTAACTGCTCTTCCATATTGCTAGACACGACGTATTTCGCGGTTTTGTTTTTTTGACTTTGTAACGTGTCCTTGTAGTTTTCGGACTAAACGCCACGATAATCTCTTCGTTTATGATGATGATGAATGACTACATAGAGTCCATTTCACTGCAATGAAAACTAAATACACAGAAGTCTAGCCAGCACATTTCCCAATCAAGGTACAATTCATCAAAAACAAAGAACACAGAAAAAGAACAGACTTTTCAACATAGCTGAGACAAGAGACACCATCCTGTCCTCCAACTGCATACAAGTGATTGTCAAGGACTGCAACACCGACGCTGGTACGACATGAGCTCGTTGGCGCTACATCACTGCTCCACTGATTCGTCTGAGGATCGTACCTACAACAGTGACAATAGGCACAGCACACTGCAATGAACTCATTAAACTGTCTTTCATTTATGCCGTTACACAAAACAAACAAATGAACAAACGAATGCCTTTGTCTAAGATAATGTTCACTGCTGATCTGTCTCACACAACATATAAAGAAAACTGCAACGGACCGTTCGATGCTGTTTAAGTACGATTGTCCATCGTGTCCACCAACAGCATAGAGCAGGTCATTCAGAACTGACACACCAACACCACAACGTCGCTTGCTCATTGGCGCAACCATTCGCCATTCATTTGATTGTGGATCATAGCGTTCCACACTTGATATAGCATCTCCACTGCACCAGCCTCCAACTGCAACCATTCAACACAGAAATTACGGTGGGACACTGCCAGCTTCCTTTTACACAGTTGCTATATATTACACAACACACATATAGTGAAAAAAATTAAGTCACTTGTTAATAAATGTTGTAACAGACATTAACATTTCAGTGAGCATCTGTTACACATCTATAGCTACACAGTAAAAACATTAATATTTCTGCCACAAACATTAGCTAATTATAAATAAAATACAAATTCTTCAACTAACCAGCAAACAACACCTCGCCACAGCGGATTGGTTTGCGAGGTCGTGTGCGAGGTCCTTGCATCTGTGGTCTCTCTTGAGGCAGCAGCAGGTAGTTTTTAGCTTCATCAACCAGATCTCGACACATGTCATCACTCTTGACTAGCAAGTCAGAACCAACAGTGCCCACCAGGAACTTGGGTGACATTAACGGTAATCGAACATGTTGTAGCACCTAAGCATCAAGCAATAACATCAACAGGTTGACTTTCTAAACAGAACCAGTAGAATCTGGCTTAAAACAGACTAAGTTAATTTGTACATAACGGAAGACAAAAAGATTCAGTTCACACATAAAATTGCCAGAAATCATAATGGACATCACCAACAAGTGCACAGACACCCATGATACTTGCATACTAACAACTGTGCCTGGGTAAACTAACATTTCTGGAAAGGCACAAATCATCTGAACTATATAACACGTAAGACCCGCAATTTTCTGTCACAAAATAGCATTTTCTACACCAACATTCATCACACTCTGCGGTATTTCAGACCACAGTAAGGTTACAGCGATATGTAACTGTACTGTAAAGGCAATTTAAAAGTACATTTTCAACTAGAGATGTTAAGTGGTAAATCGGAAAGCCGGCAACTCTACACACGTCGCTGTTAGCCTTGTTTACTCTCAGCATTCTACTGTCATCTAGGGATGAAAGAAATTGTCAAACTGAGCAATATGCGATTGAATCGGGCAGCAATCGGTCTACACAGCTCAGATGAGAGAGCATTAAACTGTACCGGACAGGTCACTTCACGCAGGCCGTAAAACTAATGATTACGTAACCACGTTTCACCTTGCCAGCTGCCCTCTGAGAACTCTCAGCCATGTGACACAACATCACGTAATCCGATTAGTGGTAAATAACTGGTTTCCACAAAGCAAACTTGGCTACATTCTGCTGACTCTGCAGTATAGTCAAAAATACCATTGGTTACGCAAATCACAGTCACAACACAGGGCAGCACGAGAGTAACAAGTGTAAATAACTGACTGCTGATAGATGCTGTCGGCGCTCTGCGACATTGTGCCGGACCCACGCCATGACGGCATTGAAGACTAGCTCCTCAGACTGAACATTCAGCTCCTCACTGGAGATGATGTCTATGAGTTGGTTGACAGGTAGCAGCATGAACTCCTCACTCTCCATCACCTAAAACATCACGCATTAATAATCGCTCCAAAATGAGAGAAACGTAACACAAGAACTAATGATCACAGTTGTGATAAGCAGTAATGCGAAAGATCATTTTTAAAATGATTCAAAATCTAAAATCCAAATTGTTCATTCCACAAATAAAAACTCAAGATCATACTTCTGCTCAGCTCAGAGATGACTAGAAATCACAAATCTTTTCTGGTGATTTGAAATCTCCAGATCAATTGAAATTCATTATCCACAACAAGTTCTTTCTGTGATACACAACTTTTACTAGTTATCACCTATGTTACATCATGACTCAATACATCCCAGACTTCTGGTACCCGGTATTTTACAGTAAAAAATGACAATGCAGTGTTTATCGCCATTCACAGTATCACAGTTCAAAATGTGCCTTCATTTATTTCAACATTCATTTCTCAAACATCAAACACCGTTTATTCCATCTTGGTATCTGAACAGAAGTAGCATTCACACCATTCTATGAACAGTACAACAAATCAGTAAATACTGCTAAGGAGTATTCTGATGACGTGATTTCTTGTGGAAATTGCTTTAAGCAGCAAGAAGTCATGTCATCAGAATACTCATTGACAGCTTTGAGCTTCTTATGGAAATGGGTTTAGGGTTACACCATTTTGATCTAACTTTATGTTAAAATTGTTGAAGGTACAAGCTGCACATCTTACAGAAGTCAGCAAAAATTTGACCAATAATCTGCAATAACTTGGAAACAGTATGAGATGTGATGTAAGTTAGTATATATCACTAATAGAAAGTGGTGTACCGGCTTTCGATTGGTACCAAAAAGGTGACCTTGAAGGACCTTAACTACGTAATAGCCAATATTTTGCATTATTTTACCAAATTCAGCAGGTTTAGGGCAAATTATATCAAAGTGGCTAAAGTTAGAACCAATATATGATTCATGATTGCTTCTCCGCTAATTTTTCCCGAAAATTGACCCACTCCATGTTTTCACAATTCGAGTTGGGCAACATTGCATGGTCACCTCTGCCACAGCTGAACTCTTTGTTCTGTAGAAGTTGAAATTGAAGTTGAGTAAGGTTTAACGTCCCACCAAACACGTTATAGGTCATAATGGAGAGGGGTTTTTATGGGTCCAATGACCAAACCAACAGTGCAGAAGCACTGAAGGAAGATAAGTTCCTAAGGATTATGCATTAATGCTTCAATCACACCAGGTCCACCCGCCATGTTACAATATGACATGCAGCATTGGCCTACACAAACATAAACACAAATGAATCTATTCACAGTGAAGTGGGTTCAGGGTGACAAAACCCAATCCAGAGAAATGTAAGAACTGCTCATTTAAGTGTGCTTATGACTGCACAACTTCAGTACACAATACAATACTACAATACTCTTACCTCCACACAATCACCATAGCTCAGATGCTGTCTATCAAAGGAGAAAGGGACTTTGTTCTGTAATGCTGTATGTTTATGAAAATGGCCATTACTGGAGGTCACTGTAAACACTTTTAGTTTTAGTAAAACACTTGCACACATGTATGCTGTAAAGATTTATATGACAGATCAATGCATTCTCATACATACCAATCAATTCTGTAATTACTAACACGTATCTGCGACACATTATAGTCATCTGCAGTGCATTCAGCAACAGGTGATTTTGAAGTGCGATTTTAGAAAGAAAACGGCCGTTTTGCATTTTTGAGCCCGGGGGGGAGGGGCTTAGGAGCAACGTATGATGATCATCTTAGGCTCATTGGAAAGCGTGTAGTGGACTTCCTATTAGTGTTAATTGAACTTTTTTCACAAGGTGTTACGGCTGAGGAGCGAATATTGGTTCAAAATCGGCGATTTCGCTCCAATGGGGCCGGTTGACCCAAAATTTCAGGTAGAAGGGGTGCCACCAACCATTCTTATTCTCAGAAAACTAAGCTAAATCATCTTTTGTATGGTATAAAAATCTGGACAGATCATTCTTCCGTTTTGTCAAAATGCACGCGTTTCACAGATGGACAGACGGAGGGACAGAATTCTCATTGCTAGACAGTGTCTGCATTCCATGCAGCACAGTAAAAATGCTACTGTAAATGTAACACATTCAAAACACTATTGTATGATACATGTAGAGTGGACAAAGTCCCATCCCTTGGTTAATAAGGACACAACAGCCTAAAGTTACAAGTACTGTGTGGAGAATTTACTGACTGAAGTAAAATGCTGCTGAGTGTATTTGTCAGCCTTGCGAAGCAGATCACGGCATGCATGTGTATCAGCAAATGCACGAATGCCAAGACAATTTGATGGGTCCAGTTGTTTCTGTAGGAATTCACAGCAGACATCTTGTATCTCAGCGAGCTGGAGCAGACATGCTGCTGGTAACAATGTCTGTACATTGCTTTCTTCAACGACAACAGTTGATGTGTAACAGAAATCAACCAGTAACTCCATTGCAGCCTCGTCAACATCACGTATTGCCACCTGAATACAGCAATGCATAACTGCTGCATACAGTATACAGACGTAAACTTAAGAATGGTTATACGAAAACTGAACAGCACTACAACAAACAGATGTACAACGAGCATTCAGACAAAAGTACGTGTCTCGCTGAATAAACAAAGGGTGCAAACTCACAAGACTTCAATGGGCAGGTGGAAAGTCCAAATGCAATAATACTTACAATATATGATATTCGTGCTTACAGTGCCAAATGTAACAGAAAAGACAAGCAGCTCAGCTATCGCAGAGAGACCGTGCTGTAGGGTGGGTCAGTTTTGGCCAAAAGTGGAAGACAATATTCTGCAGACAGTATAGGTCTATCTTCAACCACAGTGACGTAATCCACCCCCAAAGCTATTGTAATTCCACAACATAACACAAAATAAGGGTATTATGCCATTCAAGGTCATGCAAGATCACCGATGTCGGTACCAACTGAAAGCCAGTATACAACTTCCTATTAGTGATTAATACTGACATCCTATCTCGTATCGTTTCGAAGTTATCACAGATTATTTTTTAAATTTAGGACAATTTTGTATTTTTGAGCCCCCTTTGGGGACTTAGGGGCAATGCATGCTGTTCATCTTAAGAAAGACGACGACAAACTGAAAGCATTCCAGATGAGATGTTTTAGAGATGACTTCTAAACATTCGATGGCAACAGAAGATTAGAAATGAAGAAGTAATGACCAGTACTGCTGCAACACGAGATATAAATATATCGTATAAATGACGTACCAAACTTTGGTGCTGAACTATAAAACATTCAAGCTGAAGTAAATCAAACTAAATATATATTTTATTGAGCAAACATTCACTGATATGTACACAAAAATTTGCATTGACATTTCATAATTTAACTAAGATACTAAGCAAAGTAGTTTCAAAATAAACCACAAAGCATTTAGTCTGTTATCCGCAGCCTTAACAAGATGTGCTGTGGTCTCCCATCCTGTTTTGTGACTGTTGCTAGACACCTTTTCCACTGCAAAATAGTTTTTTATAGTCTGGTCATCGATCTCATTCCATTTTTGTCTTATTGCTTTCTCAATTCACGTTAAGTTTGTACACGGTTCACAATGCCCCTCATACACTGCGAGATCCCTTGAGGACGCGTGCCATACATTAGCGCCTTAGAGGTGTGTTCACAACAAGGCGCTATGCAAATCCACGTTTATCTAACCTTACCTTACACATGTTCTTGCAAGATATCCCAAACTGAATAATCTAAAGGGTTCATGTCTGGCGAGTCTGGTGGGCAATCTTCAGCACTGAAAAGATCAGGAACAATGCTTCAAAGATAATCCTGAGTTGACTAAGTTGGCTCAATGTGATGTTGTTAACAGAATAAGGTAAATATCAGACAAACACTATATTTACATATCCAGGATTACAGGTCAGTTTGCATTAATCACTAAATTTGTGAGATCACTAAATGACGTCACTGAAATTTGCAAGTTAGCAAGAGAAAACATTATACTACAGTGGGTGAGGTCAAGTTTCACTAAAACCAAAGTCTTTGTCTTAGCAAATCGCTTAGCAAAAATTTGGGTTGAAGCAAAATGCTAAGACCCAACTTGACCTCACGTCAAAGTTTGGGTCTTAGCGAAATGCTAAGACCCAATTGAGGTATTAGCATTTCGCTTAGCAAAATGCTAAGACCAAAATTGGGTCTAAGACCAAAGTTTAGCCAACCTTTACACTTGTCTGCTGGGAATTCGGAATTCTATCTTTTGTACTTAAGCACTACAGCTAAACTTCTGCGGAGACCAAACAGAGGTCAAGTTTCTTCTACATCGTTTTGTGATCTATTTAGACTATTTTGAGTAAAAAAAGTATAAAAATGGCATAAAATGAAATAATAAACAAGTACTACTGACCGTAGCAGAAACAAACACAAGGGGTGCACCTGTGGGTTAATTGTGTAAACGTTTAAACGGAATTTGTAAATGTTTACTAAACTGGTGACCGACTCTGAATTTTTTGGTTCAGCTTCGGCCTAAGCAAAAAGTCTTTTAGCAATCAAAGGTCTTAGCAAAAGTTCTTAGTGAAAGGTCTTAGCAAAAAGTCTCAGACTTTTGGCTAAGATGAACTATTACCCACCTCACCTTAGACATGCTGCTAAACTACCTTGGGAAATTCAAAATTCAAATTTTCTGCAGATATTTAGCAGATATGGAGGAAAATGCAAACAAATTGCATTTAAGTGCACCGATTTTAATTCCTCTACACGTGTAACTGTGTGTGCCGAGTGTATTTATGTGTTAACATAATATTTGAAATATTTAAGCATACGAAGGCATAGTTATTTTCCTCGATAAAATGTGGGTGGCTCTGAAAAGAGCCAGTTGTTGTGTGGCAGCAACTTTTACAATAGCTTAATAGCACCACGCTTTGTCCAGCTTTTCTTGGGAAATTCGTCTGTCAACATCTTTGCTGTGTACCCCTTCAAATACAGACATTTTATCAAAATCTTGTCCTCATCGCTGAATACCATGTTGATTGTTGACAAACACTACAGTGACGTCTGCTGTGACAAATTTCCGGTGCCACAAATTGATCGCAAAAGTAAACAATTAAAAGAACAGCGACATCAAAAATTTTATTTGCAATCAGTAATTCAGTGAGGGGAAAGACTCGCCATTTTAAACACCAAAAATATCCAAATTTGCAGATGAATAACAAAGTTAGAGTAGATTAAAAGTAGTGTCAAACCGATAATGATGTCGGACATCGGACACTGGCACATCGGCGGTAATTTGACACATCGGAGATGAAAGGGCAACTGTGCTCCAATGTCCGATGCGCCTAATCTGCAGCGTCGAGTTTACGATGTCGCAGTGGCTGCAACTGAGTACAACCGGACACAAGCACATTGTGCGCGTGAGGTGGTCATAAAATGCTCTGCATGGCGGCATCACTGTGTGGGGAGTGTAGTTCACCGATCAGTGGGTAGTGGTCACTCCTGCAGCTCTTGCGGTGACCTTCATATGACGCATTACGTCCTGCTGTAAAGTCAGTATGCAATCCTATCCCAGTTGTAGGCAGTTGCTACGCTGTGTGATCCACGTTACCTCAGCCGCCTGCTCACTGGCGAACAGCTGACCACGGCAACAGGATGGCTGGTAGAAGAGGCGCAGTCATCAGCTGACGCCACAGTTCAAGCATCGTCCGCGTCGCCGCCGTCAGCCAAGCGACCCAAGCTGGCACCTCCCGCACATACGACAGCTCCGTAATGAATGCACTTGGCCCACTGCTGAATACGGGCACCAGTCACTCGCCATCATCAACCGTTGCCGGCGAGGTTGAGCGCTATGTTGCCCAGCATCCAGCGCCAGCTGCTACACCGGCAGTTGATTGGTGAGGTGAAAATGAACAGCGCTGTTCCTAGCGTCGCATGTGTCGCCGTCACCGCGATGTTTTAGGCCTAAAACAGCATGGCGTTTGCGCATTTTAATTTTTTCCTAGCGTACACTATGTCTGTTATCTTTTACCATCTGCACGATGATGTTATTAGAAGTTATGCTATAAAACTACACCTGGCATTTGATTTAGGATTTGCCCATCACAGGTACAGTGCTGTGTGTGGTCGCCAGTAAGGACCCTGGGAGAGATTCAAACGAACCGCCTTGGCACCAATGACTGTCTGACTGCCACTCTCCCCACTCTCATGCAGTCACACCGTCCCAGGCACGCATCAGCGGCGGCTGGCGGTCAGTGTCGCAACTTCTTCTCACGCTTTCTAATAATTATTTGAAGCATTAGCCGTGCAGGGGTGATGGAACAGTTGCGACGCGTTAATCTGTGTAATTACAACAGGCAGCGTGTGACAGTTGTTAGTGGTCAACATTTTATCGCACTCCACCAACATTGTAACATTGACAAAAGTAGGTGAAAATTTATTTGTACTCTTTAACACTAGTTATGAGACTGACGAGTAATTAATACATAAGCGTTCAATTCTACCGGCTGGCAGTAAGAGAAGTGTAGCTACTTGCTGTTTTCTCTCAGCTAATGGCTGTGTATATTTGTGTCTCTGCCAGTCTTTCAACGTCTCACAACAGAGCCTATGAAACAGCTGCGTACAGTAAGAAACGTCCGCCAACCATTCCGTTTTCGGCAAAAAGTTTCCACGTTTTAAGGTCACTTGCCGACTTACTGTTTGTAAATTAAGTATTCAGCTTTTTGTTCCGACTGTCCTTTGATAGTTTTCGCTTCACAACGAGAGAGATGGGCGATCCTATCAACACGGCAAGTACCAGTAGCAAGGACGCACACACAGTGTCGCCCGCGTCGGCGCACACCACTCGCTCACTGACTAGACCTACAGCACCAAATACGTCATGGAAGCCTACAGTGGCACTTGATGCACCTGTATAAACACCGAAACCGAACCAACCATGAACTTTTTCATGGAAACACTGATCGACACCAACTGACCTTGCAAAATGTTACACCATAACAAGACTATCACAAACACTCGTATTATTACACATAACACTGCAGCCAGAGTAGACGCAAGCTCCGTGGCATCGGATATCGGCCATCGGGCGTGTCACTTCTTAGACATCTGACAGGCAGTTCCAAGAATTAGCCTATCGGTCTGACACTGATTAAAAGTGCAATTTGTTTGTGTTTTCTTCCACATCTGCAGAAAATTTAATTTTTAATTTCCAAAAAATAGCATAGCAACATGCCTAAGGTGAGGCGGGTAATGTCGTATAAGATTTGCAGCAAATTTCATATGCTTTCCCGCAGTAAAAAAAGTTCGAAAATCCGTTAAGATTTGACAAAGCTACAGAGAGTGTAAAGATGGGAACTTTTTTTGGAGACACAGTGTAGAATGCCAGATGATAGATTGCTGGCAATAATGATTTACATACACTCAGCATAAACGTGGCAGACTGTACAGACTAGTAAGACTGATGTTTCGGGTTTTGAATGTCGCCAAATTTGAATATTTGTTGTACAAGTTCAGAGAAGCAATTCGAGAGTTACAAACTTTTAGAATGGTCTGGTTTTTTGGCCCACTCAGTACTACAAAACTAAAACTCAATATTCAAATATTTTTAAAAAGTACAGCATTTCTTAAATCAGTTTCGAATACACTGACTTACTAACACTAGTTTAAACTGCACATAATTGTTAAGTCACCTCCATCTGTCGGCTCTCAACAAGTTCACCAGTAAACATAGCGTGGAAGTACGGACTACACGCTGACAGTACCACTCGGTGACCAAAGATCCGTCGCTGTCCAACAATCAACACAACATCGCAGAGTTCACGGTGTTTACGCAGCACATTGATTGCCTCCAATGTATGTCGTGGATGCTTCTCAGACACGTATGAGAGTCGTGCAGGAGACGATGACGGTCCTACACCAGCCGATGATGCATCATATATATCCATCGGCGTATGACCACTGGTAGTTGCTGCACACATTCTGGCTGTTTTGTTTATTCCAAAGCACTGCAACAGCATATACACTACCAGTATACAATACATTTTACAGTAAGACAACTATGGCGTAAACTAAATACTACTGAACAGAGCAATAGGACACTGCCCACAAAAAGATGCAATCCACAGAGCCTAATAAAATCTGTGGTAAGCTGTTTCTCCACTATCTTGACACTCCACAATGATACTTTAACTTACTTTACTTACTTACTTACTTTACATTATCTGATGAATGTGAAGCAGTGCCAAACAGCTGTAGACCCTCAGACACACACACTGATAGTCAAACGACTTGGGCTGAGTCCACCTGTTACCACGTACACCTAGGGTTGTTAAACAAAGTTCACAAATTCGAAATTTGATTTGTAAAAGCGAATTCAAATTCACTTTTCTGGTATTCATTATTCGATTTGTGAAAGTCACTCAGGAACATGCAAACAGTAAGCCGCACTGCTGTATTGTCAACGCTATTGGTACACTGGACGTGCCGGTATCACTGATAGTTCCACCAACCCACCGGCGTGCCACCAGCCAACCGGATAGGTGATGTGGCTGGTGGGTGATGGCCAGTGGTCGGTGTTGTGGAGGGAGCATTGAATCGACACGTGAGTACTGCATGTATGGCTGGCTGTGGGTGAATTGAGGATGTCGACTGCGGAGCATAATTACGTAATCATCGACGGCGAGGGCATGGGTAGTGATGAGATCAAAGGCTGTAGTTAATTGCCGACTAGTATCCTTCAAGGAAATATCAGGTTCTGAGCAGTTTAAGCTTAGCTAGCGATACTTATATAGTGCCCTGACTCTATGACTGATTCAGAGGCACGTGCTCTGGAGGATGATGCAGTTTGTTTAGTAAAAAAACGGTTGAACAAGAATTATTTCTGCTGACACGTGATGATGCAGATATAAATTTAAAGTGTCAAACACGTAAAATGTACTGCAATTAATCACATAATCAGATAAACCTGATTGAGCAGTCCTACATGCAATGTGAAAAAAAAACATTATCTGTGCTCAGTTAGACCAATAAGACGTGTTGTGCAACGTCTAGTATCGAGATGGAGACAGGTGCATTTAATTAGCACAATCGGCCACAGCCACTGGATCAGTAATTGACGGGCATTGGGTGGGTACGGCTGGTGGCACGGCCGATGGGTCGGCAGAACTTTCAGTGATAGTCGGACCGTGCTGAAGGCCTGTGACGCATGCGCAGACATGGGCCAGTTATAGTGCAGTGTACCGATTCTGTAGTCTTTCCTATTTGCACAATACCAACAATCTTTCCTGATAAAACATCGGGCTCTAGTCCATTTTCGCACCTTAGTTACCCTACGAAGGGTTAGGGTTAGGGTTAGGGTAGGGTTAGAGTTAAGGTTAGGGTTAGTTAGGGTTAGAATTAGGGTTAGGATTAGGTTGGGGTT
>Ga0049105_1000233_pt1 | contig 16202 bp, 14 predicted proteins | sample WorMetvaBAHAMAS1_FD_61260 | JGI IMG/M metagenome (GOLD analysis project Ga0049105, IMG submission 61260) | Worm MetaG Olavius vacuus BAHAMAS.1 | ecosystem: Host-associated > Annelida > Digestive system > Unclassified | place: Germany: Marburg | collected 2013-04-09
GTAAATGCAGCGTTTAATTCAAACTAACGATAAACGTTATGCGAACGTTTAGCGGATGTTTAGACTGAGTACGTTCAGGCGTAAACCAGTGTAAACCTTCGCTAAACATGCACTTTGCCCATTGGGTAGGCTGTGCTTGTTGGCAAACTGCTTTAATTTAAACTCATGGATAAGTCTAACTGCTATTTAATGTCTGTCCAACAGCAACCGATTATTGAACAAACAAGCACGCGTAGCAGTTACAGCTCCGATGGTTTTCACACACATAGTGTCCACACCTTGCTGAAAACCTGTAGGCCTACATGCGCTCCACCTGTGAAGGTTTGGCTATGTCCGTTGCGTTTATCACACACTATTAACGTCTGACACCGAAAACTGTCCATCATATATTATACGAGCCTACCTATGCATTACACACCAGTGATGGGCCGTCAATGGGAGACGGCGACGGGCGGCGTATGCGCAATCTTGTTGCATTCAGCCGGTGACTGTAGTCCGAACGAGCGTATGTGCTGGTACAACAAAGTGAATACGAATTCGATTTTTACAAACGAAGTTCGAATTTAAAAAAAAACGAAAACATCCCTAGTTATCATCTTCACTGTGCTCCAGCTGATTACTCTTGCTTGCGGAAATGCAGATCTTCACAAATGTTGATCGCCAGGTCTTACTTAGTTGGCCTCTTCTCCTACCATCATTGATGTTCAGTTTATTGCACGTTGAGCTGAGTATTCTGGTGCCATCCAGATGACCTGTCCCGCAAGCTGGAACCTCCTTTCTGCTATATTTTCTTGTAGTTACCTCTGTCAAGTGTCCAGTCCATGTCAGTACTTATGTATTTCATTACTTTATCTTTTGCTCCAAGCGGTCCCCGGGAGCTGTAGAATAGGCTTGATCCATTTCCTGGTTGGATCCCATATGAAGCCGCTGATCTAGTTTTTAATTTCATTAAGTTTAGTTTTTGCATAATGTTATTAGTTACTTGTAACTGCTGTTTATGTTTCTTTGTGTTGTAACTTGGTCGCATGTAGAATTGGTTTCTAATAGAGCAGGGTTGTGGTCTCGGTCTCGACGTCTCGGTCTCGAGACGTACCAACGTCTCGTCTCGAGAAAAATTGTCAACGTCTCGGACTCTCGGTCTCGGGAGGTAGACGTCTCGGTCTCGGCCAATTACGCCTCGTGTCCAAGACCAATTTTCGGCCAAATTGTGCAGGCCACATTAATAAAACGTACGCAGTGTAAACAGGCTTTAGACGTCGGGGGTTCTGAAGCCCTCACTTCCTCTTACCAGATATCTGCTCTCTCTCTACATCTTGCTATTATCATATTCGTGAACTTCGCTGTCTTCGTCCTTATCTCGACTTCAAAACTGCCAGTACCATCGCCACTTCTGTCGTTCATTCTAAACTTGACTACTGCAACTCGCTGTACTATAATCTTCCACAGTCTCAGATAAAAAAACTCCTGAACATCCAGATCTGTCTTGCTCGTGCTTTCACCAAAATGCCAAAATCTCACATTACTCCTGTTCTGAAATCTCTACACTGGCTGAAAATAAACGAACGCATTAAATATAAACTCCTTTCTCTAACTTATAAGGTTCTCACAACCCACCAACCTCAGTGTCTCCACAACTCGATTTCAGTTCAACCTTGTCACAACACGTGTTCTTTATCTATGGTTGCCCACCTACCCGCTCCTCTTTGAAAATCTTAAATCGCTCTTTTAGGTATGCTGCATCTTGTCTATGGAATGACACTGATCTCTGCGAGCCACGTCAGACACAGTCTCCTGCACTTTCTCCTATCACACATGGCAGTTCATCATCTTCACCATCTACACTATCACCGCTTGCATCTTCTCTTAGTCGCTCAGTATTTCATTCTGAACTCAAGACTTGGCTCTTCAGCAAATCCTTTCCTCCATAGATTTTTCCTTTTCTACCGGACTGATTACACGGACTCTCGGACCATCTAACGATTTTACTCTGCTCATTGCTCAACGGCTGGATTGGTAAGTGTGTTAGACTAAGCCGGCTCCTAGTCGGTTTTCGAACGCACTTTAAATCACTGCACTTTCATTCATTCGTTGTAAACCTATGCTGTAGTTACTATTGCTCATCATATTAACACGCTAAAAACAATGAACATGAAAGATAACATCTAGTACTGTAATTGCAACCAATAAAACTTGTACTTTAACGTCTCGATCACGTCTCGAGAGCTACAAACGTCTCGTCTCGAAATTTTAATGTCTCGTCTCGGTTGGTGAAGCCAACATCTCGGTCTCGAGCTTTGAGGTCTCGTGCCCATCCCTGTAATAGAGTGACAAGAAGTATCAGCCAAGTGATTGGTTGGAAATGCTGGCTTTTTTATACCAGTCAGTTGATTCGCTAGAAAGATCGTCTCCAGAATGAGTGTGTTGAGTGGGACATTAAACCAAAGTACAGCTATAACTTAACTAACCTGATCTTTCCATGTCAATTTACAAAGAATAATCTGTATTCTTGTTGCACTTTTGATAGATATCACTTGAAGCAATGAAAAGCAGCGTTGATGAAGTAGCCTTACAAGGCATCGAGTTCTGGTCGACAGTTTGTGATGAAGAAGTTGATCTCGCAATTGAAGCTGCTGAGGTTAGTTTGAAATTTCATCCTCTACAAGTTTTATCTCGTGTACTTAACAAGTTAACTGAGCAGAAATTATTCACTGGACATTGCGTTATTTAATTATTATTGGAGCAATACAACATGAGTTGATAATTCATTATATCCCACGGTTAACTTGATCCAACTTGCAGGATAGTTTCATAGACTTTGGTAGTATCATAATCATGTAATTTATCTTCTCTTACATTGTGAATGTTATGAGTGTTGTGTTGATTGGTACAGGCACAAGAACAAGGTCGGCCACCTGAGAAGACTAGTAGATTTTATGCAAAAGGGGCATTACAGTATCTGGTGTCAATCCTTACACAGACACTCGCAAAACAGGTATGTTGCTCTTACAAAATGTACAGTACTAAGTGTTCTAAACTATGAGCAACTTCATAGACCTGTTTGTCAATTTGTTACCAGCTCATGCTCTACAAGGTCCGCAGATTTTTCTGCTGGCACAGATTGCTGGATTATAATGATGTCAAGGCTTCAGTACACTTTGAACCTTGTTTGTGGGTGTCTGTATTAAATATCGTCAGTTTCTCATTGATGATCAGTGTAAACCTATATGTCCGTCATATACTAGTGTCAGTTCTGTTTAACTCTACTTTGTGTTTGTATTAGCCAGATGTTACTGCTGTATATCAGACAATTCCTTATACAGATTGTGTATACTTCTGTGTTCGGTTTTAATGATCACTTTTACTTATTCATGCAGTATATTGTCTCTGATATGCAGGATGCAGAAGTTGTGACATGGTAACTGTTGTATAAAATTGATCATTCGTATGTGTAGGAGGAATTCGACGATGATGATGAGTGGAATCCGTGCAAGGCTGCTGGCGTGTGTTTAATGTTGATGGCAACGTGCTGTGAAGACGATATTGTGCCGCATGTTCTGCCGTTTGTAACAGAGCACATCAAAAACACTGACTGGCGATATCGTGATGCCGCAGTCATGGCATTTGGTAAGTTTTGTTAACATAGTCTATTTCCAGAATCAGTTCAGTTTTGAATTGTGTTGATGAAAGGCGGATTATAAACGAGAGCTCTTAATTCATAAACAGTTTGTAACGTATTATGACTGGTGCATGATAAGAGATGTGGTTACTACAGACCATTAATAGTATGCATACTACTGGTATTGATTGGTTACGTTGTTGGTGATTCTGGTGATATTTAAATTCATTTTTTACAGTCATAGTATGGATGCCGTTAACGGAACTATACTAGTATAAATTTACATCAAGTTGTGTGGTCATTAAGGCGATGATAAGAAAACACCAACTTTAAATAGGGACATAGTTTAAAACAATATATGTAAGTAGGCGTAATACATTGCCAAGTAATGAAACAGATGGTTCCGTTGACTTCTGATTGTAAGTAACATAAAATTTCCTGTATTTTGTCTGTGATCTGTGTGTTTCTATCAGTTTTAAACCTTACAGCTGATATTGTATAGGGTGACTTGTGCATCAGTATTCACTCAGCTTACAGGTGAGTGTATTTGTATTTGCATTTAGGGTCTGTCTTGGAAGGGCCGAATCCAGAGAACTTGAAACCAGTTGTTGAGCAGGCAATGCCAATGTTAATAGAACTGCTAAAAGATCCGTCTATTGTTGTTCGTGACACTGCGGCGTGGACAGTTGGTCGTGTTTGTGAAATACTACCTGATGCTGTTATCAACGAACACTTTCTAAACCCATTACTTCATGCAATGGTCGAAGGACTCAATTCTGAGCCTAGAGTTGCTGCAAATGTGTGTTGGGTAAGCATATTGTCACTAAAATTGCAAATGCAGCTTAAGTAATGCACTATACAGGCTGTTATTGAAAATATGTTTACAGTACTGATAACTCATAAGAGTATTGATTGTTATTTTTAATATCTGACTTCGTGGCTTTTGTTATACTTAATCTCATTACATTTTAAGACCAAAGTAAGGATAAACCACTGGAACAAGAAATGCAACGGGTAGGGTTGTGGTCTCGGTCTCAAGACGTACCAACGTCTCGTCTCATCTCAAGAAAAATTGTCAACGTTTCGGTCTCGGGAGGCAGACATCTCGGTCTCGGCCATGCACGTCTCGTGCCCAAGACCAATTTTCGGCCAAATCGTGCAGGCCACAGTACGCAGTGTGAATGGGCTTTAGACGTTGTGAGCCTATGCTGTAGTTACTATTGCTCATCATATTAACACGCTAAAAACAATGAACGTGAAAGGTAACATTAGGCCTGTTATTGCAATCAATAAAACTTGTACTTTAACGTCTCGAGAGCTACAAACGTCTCATCTCGGTCTCGTCTCGAAATTTTAACATCTCGGTCTCGTCTCGGCTGGTGAAGCCAACGTCTCGGTCTCGGGAGTTGAGCGTCTCGGTCTCGAGCTTTTACGTCTCGTGCCCTTCCCTTGCAATGGGTATCAATAGTAGCTCTGATTAACCAATAGGGCTGTGTCACTTAATTGTTGTAGCGCACTGACTGTAGGTAACTAACTTGTAGGCATTTTCAAGTCTGGCTGAAGCTGCATTCGAGGCAGCCGATGTTGGTGATGATGAGAAAGAACCAAGCACTTATTGTCTTTCTGCATACTATGAACCTATTGTACAGAAATTACTTGAAACGACTGACAGGTTTGTGTAGTTTGTTCTACATTACTATGTTACTGGTAGTTAGCATCTGCACCTAGATTTCTCTTGCTCTGTGTCATGTTGTCTCATCTTCTCATCTCTTCGGTGTGGTTCAGAGTTAGCTACCAGATTCTGATCTGAATTAACATAGTATTTCTGCCGTTCAGTAAAGCACATTGTATCTATCAACAGACAACTTTGCAAGATGGACATTGCTGAATGATGACTTATTTATGATAAACAGTATAAAATTGACAAAACGCATAACAGTGGTTTCTTATTTTCTACCGAATAGCCTAAGTAGCAAATTAGTACAGCTGTGGCTTAGATATGAACTTGTGCAGAGACTGTCTACATTATGACATTTACTGTTTTTTTAGACATGATGGCAATCAGCATAATTTGCGTAGTGCTGCATATGAAGCGCTGATGGAAATGGTCAAAAACAGTCCGAAGGTTTGCATTTGCTTGCTTCTGAATTAGTGAGGCTTTCCTTAGTCATGTATGTGTTGTGTTGAGCATAGCTTCTAAACCACTTGTTAACTTCGATGACTGAATTCTGAATTATTGTTCTGCCTATGTAATGTAATGTATATGTATATATATATATATAGTGCATAGTGCCAAAGCCTCTGATGCGCTGGATACACTAGTACTCTGAGAAAAGGAATGTTTTGAGAAGACGGCCAAAAACAGAAGTACTAAAGGAGGAGGTCACGTAAACGTTTTGGTGAGTTCAGTGAGTTCGATGTCGATGGCAGTGGCAGCACTAGATTGTCTCAGTGCACTGCCTGTAGATTTGGAATCTTACCTACTCAACACACGCTGAATCTGTATAGGTAAACTGACCGACAAAGCAGTTTGGTGATCGGATTTGTTCAGATCAAAATTCCGCAGTTATTCTTATTAGCTTAATGCTGCTGTAGCGAACCAAACTTTAATTTAGCCAATGTAGTGTCAACTCTATTGCTGGGTAGTAGATCTCGGTTCGCATGAATGTATCCATGTCGGTTTTGGGTCGTCTGCTGTCGCCGATGTTCTCGCTGTTTGCTACCAGAATTTTGCTGCTTGTGCTCACCATCCAGCATGCCAACAGCATGTCTGCTGTTTGGCCTTCAGAGTTAAGTAGCCATAGTATTTTGATATTTATGGATGTCAAATTCGTTTTCAGTTTGCTCACGGTGTACGACTTCTTGAAGCAGATGAAAGGAGTTTCTGATTCACTGCAGAGCATCCCAAGTTAATGCAGCTGTGGCGTGTGATCTGGTAGCAAACTGCGTTGATTTTTTTCACTGACTGCGAAACGTACTGATGATGAGTACAGTATACCATTGCTTTTGTTTGTTAGGATTGCTACGTGACAGTGCAGAAGACCACAATGGTGATATTAGAGCGACTACAACATGTGCTTCAAATGGAGGTATGAAAATACAGTAGCTCCACTGTATTATTTGTTTGTTTCTACAGAATAGCACGGAGTAATAGTTTCCAATGTGTCTGAAGTGTAACTTTAAGGTTTTTGGCGAAAAAAAATTAATTTATACTTTTGTCTTGTTACAGGGACATATTCAGTCGACATCTGACCGAGTTCAGCTTAATGACCTGCAGTCTTTGCTCTGTGCAACTTTGCAGGTCAGTTGTGTTCTGCAGCTGTGTTGACATTGTCGCTTTGCACTGAGAACAGTTGCTTTTCATCTACATTTCTGTAAATTTGGAACTTGCCCTGCTGTGCAGTTTGTCATATTGTAATTATTGCCATGGGTTAATAATAATAATAACAGCATTTGTATAGCGCCATAGAGTCCGAAGATACAGATAGCAGAGTTCATCATGTTACGTGGTGAGAAAGTTGCTTGCCAGTGCTAATATGTTACAAACTTCTGTCAGAGCATTTACTGTATCATTTTGCCTGTGCGTCATTTTTATGCCTTTTGCAGTGATTAGCCATCGAAGCCATTACGTTTTCAAGCTATCTATCCATCCACACACGATGAAGTTTGTTAGCACAATACCTTACAAACTACCTGTGGAAATTTCACCAAATTTACAACTTAGGCTCACTTGAGGACAACAGATTAACTTGATTACATTTTGAGATCAGTAGGTCAAATGTCAAGGTGACAGAGAAATTTTACAGTGAAGGCATACTGAATGATAGTTGGCTGTCAAAGACCATCAACACCGTGTTCAAATAAAAAAGGTGCCACTGACTTTTTCTGTAACTTTTACAGATATAGACGAATTTTTATAATTCTTTGTGCACAACTTCACAAGAGAATGCCAAGTGGTCGACGGAAGAATTTCCACACATTCGTTTTGTTGCTACTGAACCGTGTAAAAGTCTCAGACACAAAAGTAACATATTTCACATAATATTAGGCTAGCACTTCGCACACGTTTATATCGACAAAATTTACAGAGACCTGTATTGCAAAACGAACAAAATACAGTAGAAAGTGATAGGTCAAAATTTATGTTCAAAAGATTTACAATTCACATGAGCATACGTGCTTAAACCACTATGGTCTGTCCTCCTGACTGTAGCAGATCAGTGACAGCGTCATCATGGTCGTGATGTGCAGTTCACCATCTGCCACTTCCTGACTTGTGCAATCGTATCAGATTTGTCACTCTTGATCAAGTGGCCTCAACCATGGCAATTCCAGTTTTTGTTCAGAAATTAAAGTTGCATACAAAAATCACGAAGGTCCATTCACATTCGTAAAAGGTATTGTGAAAAATGAATGGGACCTTTTCTATTTGGACTCGGTATAGACAGATCAAGAGTCTTTCTGTGCACTTGTTCCCTTGCTGCTGTGTAGAGTGTGCTGAGAAAGGTTTCAGCAGAAGATGCACCTCAGATATCCGATGCGATCATGACAGCGTTGCTGCAGATGTTAAGTACGTCAAGTGGCAAAGCTGGTGGTGTTCAGGAGGATGCATTGCTGGCCGTATCCACTTTGATTGAAGGTAAGTTTTTTGGGTGTTTTAATATATATCTGCAGTACTGAGTTCTGCTTTAGTCGCATTCACATATGTGATAGCCGAGTGTCATGCTGATAGCTTGATGGTAGCAGTTGCAGTACCAGTCACCATATTGTTTGTTCCAGTTTAACACATGATGCGGCTGTATACATTCATTGTTGTACTGTCTGTTGAGTTTTACTGCAGCAGATACAGTGTGCCACCACACACTGTTTTCATTAATGTTGCTTTGAGTAACTGGAGTAATTGAATAATTAGTGAAATCAGAAATAACTTCTGCTTGCTCAGGCTGTTGATTATTGTCAAAGGCATTTATTTCGGCAGTCGTATCCAGACATTATGTATCTTCTTTGTGGTTGTTCTCACCATGGTGGTCCAACAGTTATTTACTTAGGCCACCTTAAAAATTGTTACGTGATGTAATGTAATGTCAAAATCATTCTGCTGCAATGGAAGTTGCAGGTACTTGGATGATGGAAAGGGAAAGAGCTGCCATGACTTGAATTCTGCTGAAGACAAATGTTACGTGACTGCTAGCACTACTTAAGTGTGTCGTAATCCATGTATTTACTGTTACTGGTGTGGTTTTGCTGTAGTACTGAGTGAAAACTTCCTGAAGTACATGGAAGCCTTCAAACCATTCTTTGCCGCTGGACTGAAGAATATTGAGGAGTATCAGGTATGACACAATATGTAATATGCTGCACTAGATGAGCAGTGATTGTGTCTGTTGAAATCACTGCTTTATTGAGTTGGCAGTACTTAGTAGCTTTTTGTTTCGAAGTGTGTGTAGTATTTAAATTCTCTTACAGACAGACTTACTGTGTCAAACTTGCAGGTATGTGCAGCTGCAGTTGGGCTGATGGGTGATCTCTGTCGTGCTCTCGGTGTCAAAGTGTTACCATACTGCGATGAGACGATGGTCATGCTGCTGGAAAACTTGGGTGTATGTATGAGTGTACATCTAATAATCAATACATCATTACGCCTGGTGGTGATTACAAGGCACTGGGCTGTGGGAACATCTGAGCTTTTAATGGAGGCTGTAGAAATTAAATGCAGGTTGCCTATCCGTCCACGCATGATTAAATTTGTTAGCACAAAATAGCGCAAATCACACATTAATTTATTGCTGAAGATGATTTTGTGGATTAAGGATTAATTGAAGAATTAATTTTTTTTGTTAATTTTCGTATTCAACAAATTCAAATGTGGATTGTTGTGTTTATTTTAAATTTACTGTTTATGTGTACCATAACATGAATAACCAGCACTGCATACAGGAGACATTGCAGACTGGCTTATACAGAAAGTAATTGTCAGTGGCTTGCTTGCGAAATAGTAGCAGCATACGTGATATACCATTTGTTTATTTCAGTGATTAAAACTATTTATTTACACGAATTTGTGCATTTTGTATATAAATAATGCATTTTTCAGTTAGACTAAGTATTTTTTTGTAAGTGAGTCATTGTTACATTGTTTTGTCATTGTTTTATAATGATAAATAAATAAGTTCGCAGTATGTGACACTGTGACAGAATGATCAAGTCCATCGCTCAGTGAAGCCGCAGATTCTCTCAGTGTTTGGTGACATCGCTCTGGCACTCGGTCCTGAGTTCAAGAAGTACCTCGATGTTGTGCTGAATACGTTGCAGCAGGCTTCACAGGCACAGGTTGACAGGGTGAGCACAGACAGATTCTGTGAAAATAACAACATGCTCAGCAGTAGTACCATTTGTTAACTATTAGCTGTGATATTTTAATCATATATAGCTACAATTGCTATTAGTTACCAGTACTCAGTGCTTCATCAGTTCATTTATTGGTGTATGATTCAACTAATTTCACACCGGCCAATTGAAGTCTCCGCTGCATCAGTAAAAGGCAAGTTTATACTTCAACACAGTATGAGCTGACACACACACACATACGGTTACAGTTTTAATGGCCATTTACCAGGTGAACATTATTAGCCACTTATCTTCCCATTGGTTTGTCATTCCATTTATTCTGCACCTATGCCTCCAGTCAAAACAAGTTAGAAATTTATACCTTCCTTCATACCATTCTGCAAAGTTTTCTGTGACATCTGCTGTCTAGTTTTATAATATTGCCTCAATCATACAACACGACCCTGTCGGCAGCATGTTCACTGTGATGACTATCTTGATTTGTGCTTCTGTAATCAGCAAGCTGACTGGTTTCATATCCCAGCATTGCCCGAGCTCTGCATTTTCCTCTTTGGGCCTACATATCTATCTGAGTGTAGAAGCTGATATATAGTTTTAAACAAGTAAAGGTAGTAGATATCACTTGTGATTTGAAGTTGATAACTGTTATCACTAATACAGTTTAATGTCTGATTTGTATTTGCAGACTGATTTTGACATGGTCGAGTACTTGAATGATCTACGTGAAAGCTGTCTTGAGGCATATACTGGCATTGTGCAAGGTCTGAAGGGCGAACCAGGCCAGATCAATGGTAATGTAGCCACTTCCTACCAATATTATGCATACATGTAAAGTCTAATATATCAGTAGCTGTAATTATTAATTTTACAAGTAACAGCACTGATTCATTCATTCATTCTTTGTTTTACAACTGAACGTGGTGTATATTACATTATTTTCATCTTCAACAGTTGATTTGTTGTAATGTGCGCAGCTGATGTCAACCTCATTATGCCTCACGTGCCTCACATCATCACTTTCATTGAACAGATTGCTGCAGATCCAGAGCACTCCGATGCTGTTGTCGGCGCCACATGTGGACTGATTGGGTTCGATATTGCCTTTTTCCTCTGTTGACGTTATTCATGGTTGCCACTTTCAGTAAGTCATTGAATTTAAAATTAACCTATTCCAAGCATGGAAAATGAACTCATGCCTCTAAAGACATAGAAATTTACTGTGGATGGTTTTTACCATGTAGTGCAGTGCATGCAAGTGCTTTATATTGTTGTAGTCGTTTTGTGTATGTGTATATCTATCTTGCATCTGTGTGTCTGGCTGTGACACTTGTGATTTGTGTCAAAACAATGCTGAACAGATTCAGCTAATTTATGGAACAACGGTTGTCTTGTTATGCCATGGATAAGAATAAGAGTAATTCCCTGTAATGATGTAACATTCCCCTAACTCTGGACATATATAATGTTAAATCTGCTTCATTTTTTGTTAAATTTGTAAAGAAGTGAATGACATTTGAAACTTACTACACTGCTGTTAGTTCAATATGCACAGCTATTACTAGTTGACAGTTGTGGTCAGTGTGTAACATTGTTTTTGCTTCAAACCATCCTGGCTGGCCTTTGGCCACTACCAATCCAAGCCTGCAGGTACTTTGTAAGAAATTGCTCTTATTGTTCTTCAGGCTGTAAGGTGATTTGAAAGACCAATTTTACTGACTGCAGATGACGTTTGCCAGTTAAAGTTGTAATGTTGTCTGTGCAGAGAAACTGCTGGATCATTTGTCATTAGGTGTAATTTGTTTCAGTGACTTATGTTAAAGTTGTAATGTCTGTGCAGAGAAACTGCTGGATCATTTGTCATTAGGTGTAATTTGTTTCAGTGACTTACGTGTAATGTTGTCTGTGCAGAGAAACTGCTGGGTCATTTGTCATTAGGTGTAATTTGTTTCAGTGACTTATGTTAAAGTTGTAATGTTGTCTGTGCAGAGAAACTGCTGGATCATTTGTCATTAGGTGTAATTTGTTTCAGTGACTTATGCTAAAGTTGTAATGTTGTCTGTGCAGAGAAACTGCTGGATCATTTGTCATTAGGTGTAATTTGTTTCAGTGACTTATGTGTAATGTTGTCTGTGCAGAGAAACTGCTGGGTCATTTGTCATTAGGTGTAATTTGTTTCAGTGACTTATGTGCTGCATTTGGCGCTGCAATGTTACCACTCGTGGACAAGGAGTCCATCACTCAACTTCTCAACAAAGGCCGTCGGTCAAAAACGTCCAAAGTAAAAACTCTGGGAACATGGGCAACGCGCGAAATACGCAAGCTGAAAAGCACCTCATCTTGGTAAGTAACTTTGTATTAGTGTGTTTGTAATTTGTGAAATTTAAAGCTGAAGTGCTCGTTTGCGTCTAATTTGCTATTGTTCACAGTTATGGTTTACAGTTTTCAAATAAGCTTACTATTATGCCAAATGTAAGATCAAATCCCATTCTGAATACAAGCTGTGTGGCTGAAGCTGATCCCGGGTTTTATGGTAGTCAGCCGACCTGTTAGTAGGCTGCCATTACTTTTTGTAACGCTTGCAGTTACCTGCTATCCACAGTGGATAACCATTCTGACCAGTAGAGAATTTTACAGCTTAGTGACAAGAGGCTCGTGTGTGAACATCTTACCCGGAGTCCTTACATTAAAGTGGAACAGCAGGGGATCATATCCACTTCGATTGCTAGTCCGACACACCACTGTGGAGTGTGTATGTGAAAATGGCATTTAGATGTAACTGTGCTTTTTCTGTTAACCATTTGGTGTTTGTTGTGTTTCAGATGCAGTTAAACAGTGCCCGGTGGACTAGTTGACTTTCCTTAGGTCACACCTCATGCATCACACCACCATCATGTGTGCATGGATATCATGCGTGACTGTGTGCGTGTGCGTGTGTGATATGTGCCGGCCAACTGGCTGCGTGTATGCAACTGTGTTACAACGATGCTGATGCTGTGATATGTTTTTGTCATCTTTTAGAGAGCGCGAGAGAGAGAGAGAGTGAAAGGCCAGTGACGAGTTCATATGTGTGTGTGAGAATGAAGACGCATGAGTGATACTCTGGAGTTTGTGAGACTGAATGATTGTCGAGTCATTTGTCTCTGCTCTGACTTTTCTTAGTCCAGTTGTTGCTCTTTCCCGTTAGGATGCTTGAGTTCTACGTGTGATGATGACAGTGTGTGTATGTCTGATGCTGTGTGTAATGCAGTCATAATCATATCATGTTGGCAGTGTTGGGTTGCCACTTGTCTTGCAAAGTCCTTGAATTTTACCGAAGTACTTTTCAGGCTTGTAAAGTCATTAAAGCTGTGCATGTTATAGATTTAGTGGAAACTGTTGTGGAATTTGTGGAAGATGTTAAAAATCTGTTGCACACTTAGCCGTGTTCTCGTGAACAATTTGCATTTCAGAAGTCATTTTTATCCAGTCTACATCTACACACACTATTGTGTGTGAAGATGTTGTGTACCCATATATAACTAATCTGGTCATTGAGTGAGGTCAAGTTCTGATAAGCTTTAACTGAAATTCTAAAGTCTTAGTCTAAAGTTTGTTCTGAAATTGGTTGTTTGTTGTATTCTGGACTTAGCTAAATACTTGGTCTTGAGCCCTTTGCTTTAAGTAAAGACTAAAGACAACTTAAGTTTGGTATTAAGAGTTGTCTGTCACATCTTGAAACGTTTGCGAGAATTTTCAACTCCATTTTACTTACCAAGGGAATACGGTATGAATTTTATTACTGTTCTACACGTACTGTCTGCAGAAATAGTCACTTGTTTAAGAAACTGTGATGATTAAAATACAAGCTAGTAGTCTTGACTGAATCTAAACTTAAGACAGACTTTAGCATGCAGTTTAGTGCTAATCTTATCAGAATTTGACCTTACACATTGCAACTTGGCACGAGAAAGCATGCCCGTTAAAGACATCAGTTCATCATTGCAACACCTGTGATTACTTGTATGGAATGTATGATACAGATTTATTAATTTCAGAACTTTTACGTTAATGGAAAATACTCTTTTCAAATAGTGTCAGGCTAGTATGTTCGTGGAAATATCAATGATGGTCACAGGACATACTGGAAAAGTTTTCAGGTGTTCAGAGCACGAAAAGTGGCAACCCTCTGAATGAAACAATACAAAGTCATATGCGCTTTACATTGGTTGTTTTGATTTTTGTTGCACATGTTCGCTAAAGGTGAAAAATGTTGAGTATTAACTGTATGGAGCAGCACCATAAGGAGATATAACTTTCATAGGGATAATTAATTATCTGTGAACTTCTTTTCTATAAGTGTTCCTTGTTCATCTCCAGTTGTCCTGGTTGCACCACATGTATCTGCTTTATGTTGGTCAGAAAGGTTGTTTGAGCGTTTCATTCCGCTGTGTGGTCGCAGGATTTCCGCAACTTGTTTTACCGTTATTCACTATGTTGAATGTTGGATTAATTATTCATTGCAGGCTGTGATGAGATAAAAACTTCGCTGATGCATATTGCCTTGTGCTAGCTGTTTGTGTTGCATAGGTAATCTCATGAGTTTTTGCCACGGTTTCTTCAGCTTTTCTGTGCGTGCCGCAAGTATGCAGGTTGTTACTGTTTTTAGTAAGCTCCAGATGAATTTATAGACAGCAGTGTTACAATGTGTAGCCCACACGTAATATATTAAGCAGTTCATCTTTTCCAAAACTTTGGTGATATATAGTTTATGCAGTGGTGTAGCTATGGAATTGGGGCTTAGTAATCATGACATACCCTTGCAGGCTCGCAGAAATTGTTCAAAACAAACTCTTGGTGTGAAATAAAAGCACTTGAAAAAGTGGACAGAATTCGTCATCGTGAGGTACTTTCAAGCTTTAAATTTAAAAAAAAATTATGTCGGTTTAGTGTTCACAAATATTTTGATCGAGTACCAACTTGCATGTCCTTAATGACCTGGCACAAAACGTAAGTAGTGTTTCAACAGCTTTGGATGCTCCCTCAATCTCTGGGTTATGGCTAGATAGCTGGTAGCTGCACCACCATAAGATAGTCACCTGTACCGTCTAAGATACCGGTAGTCATTGTTGTTTGTGATGATTTACAGTGGTCTGTCTCATTGATTTGCATCGTCGGCAAGAACTTTGCAGTGGTGAATGAAGGTTTCTGCTGCTGGCGTGTCTTGCTGTACTGTTTCATTAGCATGCTGCCTGTCACGAGTGATTGGCTGATTGGTGCTTGCGTGTATGTCTTTCATGAGAGTTGTAACTTGTCCTGACTGATGTTCTTTCTGTTCACTGCTGGATGCACTTGTGTTCTACTGTGTTTCGTCATTTTGTCCCTTTCATCGTATCATCATATATGATTGATGGTCTCTAGTAAATTAAAAATGAAATGTCTTAACTGTGTAGTTCTTTGACAATAGTGCACAAACAGCTATTCATAGTTGTATTTTTCACATTTGTCACTGTGAAATAGTATAGATCACTAAAGCATCTGCGACAAATCTTACTATTTTGGTATATTCATCTTAATGTCCTGGAATCAGCAAAGACAGTTTGTTAGATATACAGGTAGTTTTCATTTGTATATATGCACACCAAATACACTACGTTCTCGTAAGTTAATGATTTCATTTCACAATCTCGTTTTCAACTGTAGGACTTCTCCGACATTAACAATAAATGACGACAGTATTTCAATACGATATTGGCAAAATATCACAATATCTGTATTTAGTGAGTAAATAAATATTAGCTAACGTTAAATGGTGTTCATGTTCGCTATATGTCGTCTGTAACGTTCGTGCAACCTACTCAGCCGATTGAAATTTTTGGCAATGTTTCTGTGCTATTTAATACGTTGGTGACCTGACGACATCCAGGTAAAATTTTACGGAGATCGTCCCAGGGGAACCCCTCCGTCGGGGGGGGGGAGTTTAACCAGTGTGGTAGAAAAATGTAGCGATTTTGGACCTTTCCGAGGCTATATCTCGGAAACGGTGCAATGTAGGAAGTAAATTACTATTAATCACTAATAGGAACAGGGTTTCTACGGTCAGGGAAAACAGAGGGTCAGGGTAAAGTCGGGGAATTTTAAAATACAGCTCACTAGACCAATTATTTATGCATTATTTTCACAATTTTTGTCGGCTTTTGGGGGTTTTGCCCCCCCCCCTTCCAGACCTCCACCGGGGCTCTGCCCCTGTAAAAACTGCAGG
>Ga0049105_1000234_pt1 | contig 16194 bp, 8 predicted proteins | sample WorMetvaBAHAMAS1_FD_61260 | JGI IMG/M metagenome (GOLD analysis project Ga0049105, IMG submission 61260) | Worm MetaG Olavius vacuus BAHAMAS.1 | ecosystem: Host-associated > Annelida > Digestive system > Unclassified | place: Germany: Marburg | collected 2013-04-09
CACCTTGGGAACCTTTGACACTGGCATTGTTTACCTTCAGCGGGCACGGGCCATCTGGCCGACCATCGCAACGAGGCATGTCTTCGCTTCCTTGAAACGTGCAAAATTTGGTTCACAAAGGTCATTCGCCGTCGTGGAAAGCAAGAGCAGATACTCAGTCTTTAAAATGCATAAAAAACGTGTACAGAAATGCATAAAAACAGACTTTAGATACGCTAAAATTCCAGAGCCCAAAGTCTGGATAGTTCCTGCAGTCAATACTGCAACAGTAGGAACATTAAGACAATGAGAAGAATTCCAAGAATTCAGTGGCAATGAAAGTTATAGACCTGCTGGAATATTGACGACACAGTTAACGGCAGTTAACATAGGGCGTACGTTTTCAGCAATAGCCTATGTGGTCACTGTCACTCCAAGGCACAGAAGGACACTGATGATGATAATAATAAGAAAATTGACAACGCGCACTTAGTCAAGTACCGTATTAAGCATGAATCGGAGACTCTCAATCAAATCATGCTGTATTATCTAAACTCGTTTCACCTTGAAAGACTATTTCTGTGCACTTTTTGCGGCTCTCAACAGCTACCATCCCTGGAAATATAATCAAAAACTGAGAACATAGAAGTCAAGGACTTTAGTGCACTATTCAGCCTTGACAATTTCACATCTTAGTCGTTTTTTTTCTTACTTTCCACAAATGTTTCATCACTGAAATACATGTTCAGCGTGTACATTGCTTACGGATGATGTTAATTACGTTGCATGAATTTGGAATAAAAAGCCGCGTGCATGCAGGTGGGGTTTTAAAGCTTAGCGAACGCTCTTGCGTGCTACAGCGCGCGTATGCCGTCATAGTAGCCATATTCGACTTAGTACATAATCACTCTTAAATTACGGAAAATGTGATAATACTGAATGAATAGAATAAACAAATACTGCTAATAACACTACAAACAATAACAACGATGAGCACCAGGCTCTGTGATAAAACAACACTGCAATAATAATATGTGATCAATAATGGCGTGTATGAATTTTATTTTGCGAGTTGTATGAACATCATATTTAACGAGCTGTGCCAGCAGCGAGTTAAATATGATGTTTATACAACGAGCAAAATAAAACATACTCGCCACTTTTTATCACATATTATTTTTACTGCTAATTTATCTGCTGTTTTAATTGGAACTACTTTGTAATGAGCAGCAATACAAATTCAAGGTCGCTGTCTTGGTCATCAGCATCTATCCGGCAATGCACCAACATATCTGGCAGAAGAGTATCAGCTCATCTGCGACATCTGTCATCTAAAGACATTTTGTTTTCAGTCAGCTTTCCCCCTTTCAGCTGTCCATCTTGCCTAGAATATCTTTGTCCAAGTGCCCTGATTCTTCTTAAGACCTGGCGCTATATAAGTCATTTACTTACTTACTTACTTACTTACGACTACTTTTTCTGGACATTGTACTGTCCGGAAAGGTCAGTCTCTTTTTTCCATACAGTCCGGAAAAATTCTGGACGGTTGGCAACCCTACCTGCAACTCAGCAGTATAATATCTTAATGTACTTAATGAATGAAGATTTTTGCATATGCTTTCTCAGTTAGTCTTGACTTATGTGAAAAAATAAATGCAAGAAAAAACTCAGATATCAGTAGTATGTAGTAATATAAAAGGAACATTGCAAGTCACTGAAAACTGTTCAATGAATGGATCACAGTGCTTTAGCATTTGTTTTTCAAGCCTTTACAGCATAGTCAGATACACAGATTCAATGTAATACAATATACAAGATACCTATCATCATTCAGACTTAAATAAAGCAATTTGTCTCATCTCAATGGATCAGTGTGGTACGTGCTGTAGTTGAACAAGTTACTGACATGGCTTGGGTTTAACTCTCAGATGTGCTCAGTAATTTGTGTAAAGTTTAATGGTGTGCATGCTTTGACATTAATTTCTCGGAGAGGCAACAGGGTTCGGCGGTGTCCTCCATAATCTGTGACCATTGCTGCCCTAGAAGTTATGGAAAGTGAGTAAGTAAGTAAGTACGACAATTTCGAAACGGCGCTCTTAACTAAAATTGTCACAAGGTGCCGTGGTCTCCGAACAGGTGTGTCTTCAACAACTGTTTGAACTCTCCGAGAGTGTCACAGTGACATGACGTAACTTGGAGGGCAATACCACAGGCATGGTCCAGCAGCTGCAATACACCAATCGCCAAAGGTGTTGTGCGGACATCGAGCACCACAAATACACAGATCGCTGTCTCGGTCGAGCAGAGTTGGCGCATGTTGACGTACAGATGAGCTGACACTCTTCTGCCAGATATGTTGGTGCATTTCCAGATAGATGCTGATGACCAAGATAGCGACCATGAAATGGACTCGTTGTCACATGGGCAACCAGTGCAGCTGTCACAGAATTGGAATGATGTCAAGTTGAGTGGCGGCGTTCTGGACGGACTGTATGCAATGCAGCAGCCCTTCAGACATGCCGTGCAGTAGCGTATTGCAATAGTGCAGTTGGCTGGAAACAAAGGCATGGACTAGTGTCTTGGCAGTGTCAGACAGTGACTGCGCTACTGTACAAAGCTGTCATAGCTGATAGTAGCTGCTGCAACAGAGAGCAGCAACATGTGCACCCAGTGACAGCTGACTGTCAATGACAACAGCAAGGCTGCACACTAAATCCAGTGTGATTTCCGTTAATGGAAACAGAAATATCCGTTAATGGAAAACAACGAATCCGTTAACGAAAACGTAAAAATCCGCAGGAACGGAAATGCAACGAAAAGGTAAAATATGAAACGGAAACGTGAAAATAAAAAGAAATGAAAAAGTTTCGATCGTCGGATTGCAGTGGACTGGATGCACTGTCACGGTGTCACCGTATCAGGTACTTGGTTTGAAGTGCAGTGTTTAGGCAGATCGTTGTGTAGAGAATGCTATGACAGTCAGACAGTGAACTGACAGATGTCTCATGCAGAAATGAACTGATTGACAATTTATCAGTTTGTCACATTATACTGAATTAATCTGATTAATGTTGTTGATGAAATAGGAACTGAAACTGAAACGAAACTGAAACAAAAAATGAAGCATAAAACTGACTGCAACTGTAACTGAGTCATTTTAGAAAACTGAAACATAAATATGAAACTGAAATAAAAACTGAAAAATATTTCAAAACTTAAATCACACTGACTGAATCGACAACTACTATGATGGTTGATAACAGCGGCAGATTTCTGACAAAGATCTTGTCCAGCTGCTGACTGGTGCCCAACCACATAACCTCTGTCTTGGATGGGTTCAGTCGCAGACGGCTGGCTTTCATCCAATCGTTCATGTCGGCAATGGTGGGATATAGATGCGTATTAATAATGTAATTATTAACCAAACATCTGACTGACCTATTGAGTTTCATGAGAATGTCACCACGGTTCATATAAGCCTGAGTGAAGTCAGCTCTCATACTGATGGCTGTCCTCAGTAACTGAACACCATACAATCACATCAATACGACATAATAATAATAATAATAATAATAATAATCTTCGTTTATTACAGTTGCAGTCACAATGCTACAACAGAACCAACATCTGTCACGCAGGACAGCACTGATACAATAGAACACAAAGCAAGTATATACAACGAAACATAACACGAGGTTTAGCACGGGTATCTTAAGCTGCTATACACAAGCGCTAGGTTCACCTCAATGCCGTAACTTAATTAATACAAACCGAAACAACGAATACGCACGCATACTTAACATAGGATAAACTCATAAAAGTAAATATTTTCAATAATTCCATCACTGCCCAACACTTTCGGCGTCACCGGGATTCGAACCCGGGACCTCTTGCACCACAGCCGAGTGACTTAACCACTCGGCTACCAGCACCCCCATTTCAACTACACTCACTGGTTACAGTGGACATAATTCATTTCATTTAACGTGGAACGACTGCAATCAGCCTTCAGATCTTGTTAACAGAGATGAGTCAACTATGTGGTTCATGGTCTGTTGTTGTCCCCATCGACAGACTGCCGAGATGACAAGGTCTCATCTGTGTAAGTTTTCAAGCGATTAAACGGAGACCCTGTGTGATGAGAAAGGTGAACGTAGGGATGTAACGATAAAATCTTTCATCTGTTTTCTTTACATATTTCGCTGGCCCAAAAACGCTTGAAATGTTTCAATTTTCTGACATATTATATTTAAATATAAATATATTATTTCATATTATTCACAAGCAGAAATGGCCTAACAGTTACAGCTACAGCAATGCAAACTTAAAGCCAAAAAAAAACAAACAAATAACAAACATGCAATGGCACCATCTACAAATGTCATTACTTACTTACTTACTTATGCAACACTCTGAATGCAAGGAACTTACAGCGTCTGCCTCGTGAAGTCTGGAGGCGTTCTTTGAGAGAAGATTTCCAAGGTTGATAAACACGTTGAGATGGTTAGGTGCAATGCGCGTTGTATAACTTTGTCCTGTAACAATTCAGCAACTCAGTGGATGAAAGCTATTAGCACTGCAGCAACATTAATTCTCTACACTGGAGAAAATAGACTTATACTGAAGTTGCCAAGGATCTAAGTGTATTTACCAGGGTTCCCCCTCTTTTGTCATGTATAAATTTAAGCACTTTTTAAGGACCTTTCTGAGACAAATGTTCACACACTACATTGTGGCTGCAAGTCCACAAGCATAAATAATAATATTACCATATAGCTGAAGTTATAGTTAAAAGACTTTCAAGCATAGTCATCATTTTAAAGTACTTTTAAGGGACTTGAATTTGATTGTGCTAAATTTCAGCAATTTTAAGCACTTTTAAGGACGAGGGGGAACCCTGATTTACCCCAAGTCACAAAAAAATACAAGAAAATGAAAATGTGAGAATACAAGTGGAAAATGTCAAATTAAACTGTATTAACGACGAACCAAACTGTCACTATGTATGTTGAATACTCAAATACTGATCAATATTCATAGGAAGGAAGCTCGTTTAACAAGTAGCAGGAGGGCCAGAGCAGTATGTTATGCCTGTTCTGCCTCGCTGTGTAAACTGTTGAATATTCAAATAATAACGAATATTCATAGGAAGAAACCTGGTTTAACAGGAAGCAGAAGGGCAGTGCAGTGCGGTATGCCTGTTCTGCTTCACTCTACAACTGTAACTGTTGAATATTCAAATAATGATAAATATTCAGTATTCACAGACAGGAACCTGATTTAACAGGAGGCAGGAAGGCCCGTGCAGTACGGTATGCTTGCTGTGCCTCGCATTATAACTGTAAACTGCTGAATACTCAAGTAATGATTAATATTCACAAGCAGGAACCTGGCTTAACAGGAGGCAGAAGGGCCAGTGCAGTACGGTACGCCTGTTCTGCCTCACTATATAACTGTAAACTGTTGAATGTTCGTCCAACATTGATGTGTGCTCCAATGTCATCAGGTTGTACTCTGCACATGATATATCAACAGACATCAATACATGGAAAGGCAGCTTTATACTGTACAGGGTGAGTAAAAAAAGTAATCCCATGCAACTGGAGTTGATACTTTAGTAGGGCATGCAAATTTTTGCATGCAATTTTACATAACTGTTAGACAATAAAATATGCACTGGTCACAAGTTACGGAAATCTGTGATAAGTAGTTTTTAGTTCTTGTGCGCGTGCGCACACACACACTTCACACACACAGACACGGACAAACAGCACTAGAAACAATACCCACTTCTCTCAGCATAGCAGGTAATTAGGCATTTTGGTTTTATGTGGCAATTTTTTCAAATATGTGGACTGTGTCAAGATGAAATATGTGGCAAAGATATGTGGAATTAGGCCATGGTCACACATTTGCATCAAACCGACATATGGAAATAAAGAGAGGAAATGGCAAAGGTTCACACTGGGCATTTCTTTTTCCCACTTCCAGCCCTGACTATGCTCAGGAGTGCACCACCACAGCGAAAATCCTGACTATATCTATGATGTTACTATGAGGCAATTTGTTTAGAAATACACTGACCATAACAAGACGAAATATGCGATGAAAATATGCAGAATTAGGCCACAAAAATTCCTGGCTATGCGTATAATGTTACTACATAAAATATTTTTAAAAAACATAACAAGACAAAACATGCAGCAAAAATATGCGGAATTTGGCCACAAAAAAGGCACAAAGAATATTAAAAACCTTCACAGAATATTAAAGCCGTCAAAAGTGACAGTTTATGCAGAAAAATATGAGATATGCAGACTTTTGGAAAATATGCAAAGTATGTCGTGATCGCATATTTGCATAAAACCAACATGCCTAAGTAATATGCACAGCAGCCTACATCAAACAAATGTGCTTTTATTGAAGCAATATGAAAATCACATACACTGCGGCTTTTTGGAAATATCTCAAAGCCTCTGTGTAATTCTTTTCTCCCTCTAATGCATGTCCAACGTTATTGAACAACTTGGCGTTGTTCTGGTTGACCTTCAGACCAGCCATGAATATACTGTACTCTGTCCTCCTGTCAGCCAGAACAGGCAACCACACATCTTTTATCTCTGCATCAGACCAATGAGGATTTACAGCAAAACAGCGAGAATGAAATCAAAGGTGGCAGCTGGCTATATATGCATCTTTATTTTGCCAGAAACAAAGTCAAGAAACAAACAAAAATAAAGAAAAATAAATACACAGCAAGAGAGATCAACACAATACCAGCAGCGACATTATGCATACATATGACAATGAGGCATGATTGAGACGAATACAGAACTGTTCCACAGAAGAACGTGTACTCAATAATATCGGTTAATTGCTTACTGGACTTGACGTTGTTACCATATTTTGAATTTATCGGATATTAGCTATTGTTATTAACATGACTTACTTGACTTAGTGCACACATAGAAATCTGCTTGTTTTGCAATTTTCTCCATCCAAATGCCTGGGTTTTATGCGCTTGTGTGAATGCTGGTGGACTTTTTCCAATCCAAAATGCTCAAATGTCATTTGGCAGCCAAGTTCTGCTGGACCCACTGCAGAAGCTTCAGCACTATCCCAGACCCCCTAGCCATGGCTGGGGAGGGGGTGGGAATAGAGGAAGGGAAGAAGATGGAGTGAGAGAGGAGAAAAAGGTGATAGAAAAAGCTGAGCAGATGTATTTCAAAAGTTGGTTGCGATGACTGCAGGGGCACTTTGCATGGTCAGAATGATGCATCATGGATGTCAGTAAGTATGTAAATTTATATCACACTATTCTAATGGCCTAAACAGTCACGAAAGCGCTTAATCATGTCCCGTAGGCTGAACAAAACAGTATTGTCTCCAGTCTTCAGCTCCCAACAGTGACGGCGCAGTCCGAACAGATACTAGCAGACTGTTATACATTCACAAAGTAGCACAGGAGAATGCACAGTTGCCAAAGGTTTATCGTTGAGTTGGCTAGTACTTAGTGTCCAAATGCAAGAATTTGAGGCTTTAATCTGCAAATTTCACATGTACACAAAGAACAGGATTCCGACAAAACAAACCAGTCGTCGTTTCGCAGAACAGTTTTGAAGCTGTGCGTCAGAACCATCAGAATCATAGCCAGCCACAGACAACGTCGCAACACTCTACAATTATATGCATTATTCAGTCAATTAATCAATGCATTGTCGAAAAACCACAGTATGTACATAACATCAAGGAAGGATAGACTTCCTGCTCTAACAATCCAATCCAATCCATTATCAGCATACACTGCTAGGAGTTTGTAGTGCTATAGAAAAACCCTCTTCCTCCGATAAACAACATCTGAGCTACATGTATGGAGATAAGAGGGAATATTATCAGAACTGTTCTGTGTTGTATTGTGTACTGAAGCTGTGCACAATCATAAGCACACTTAGATGAGCAGTTCTTACAGTTCTCTGTAGTAGGTTTTGTCACACTGGGCCCATTTCACTGTGTGTAGATTTATTTGTGTTTATCTGTGTGTATTTTGTGCTTTTGTTTCATACTGCATAGTTGTTGTATTATTGTGAGTGCGGTGGAGTGGACCTGATGGGATTGAAGCCTAATCCTTAGGACCTATCTTCCTTCAGTGCTTTGATACTGTTGGTTGGGTCATTTGACCCCTAAAAACCCATCCCGGATATGACCTATAATGTGTTTGGTAGCACAGGGACACGAATCCTTGCTCAATCAATCAATCATGTCTCCAGCACTCCTAGGGTCACCCATCTCAGCACTAACCGGGTCCAACATAGGTTAACTTCATTGATCGAGACCAACGCGCTACCGCTACATCAAACCACCAACTGTAGGTGTAGATTTCTTACTGTGTGATGCGCTGCAGCAGCAGCTGGAATCCAACGGCAACGAGCAAACAGAATCCCATGCTCGGAGCATACAACACCCGCTCTGCCACCACAAAGCCAACCGGAAAGAACAGATTCGATGCCGGGATGAACGGAAACACCATGAGCACTAGACTCTGTGACAAAACAACACTGCAATAATAATATGTGATCAATAATGGCGTGTATAAATTTCATTTTGCGAGTTAAATATGATGTTTATACCGGTACAACAAGCAAAAGAAAACATACATGCCATTTTTTTTATGACATATTATTTTTATCGCTAATTTATCCACAATTTTAATTAGAACTATTTTGTAATGAGCAGCAATACAATCAGACGAACGTGAGTTGGCCTACTGGGTCATGACTCAAGCATTCTGATTGGCTGCACTTAAAACTGATGGACCAATCACAGGAAATATTACTGGGTCATGCCACATTCGCGAGTAGCGAATACAGAATGACCCAGTTACCATCGTATTGCACGTTCGATTAGCAATAAACAGTTGGAAATATTAGCCCACTGTACCCCATTCAAGTGTACTGACGCCTGCATCAAAGATGCCTCTGAACTTTGTACACCCCAATGGAGGCCTTTGACAAGGTGACGTGTAAGAAAGAACTATATCAAAAGCATTTATCTAAACATTTTGTAGCATACAGTACACAAGAAATTAGCATACACACAAAACACAATACAAAAGATATACAACAGGTGATTAAAGGGTGGAAAGGATGGAAAATAGACAATTGCAATTAGCTCTTCCTAATGCCACAATAATATCAACAAAAATAGTAAGTACACTCTGCCATTCTAATTTGTGGGCATTAAATTTGGCACAGCAGTCAATAATTATAGAAAAATTAATTAATTAGTTACTTAAAGGTATGAATAAATAAACAAATGAATAAACAAACAAATAAATCAATTGCTTGGTCATTCATTCATTCATTCATTCATTCATTCATCCATTCATTCAATCAATCAATCAATCAATCATTCATTCAATCAATCAATAAATCAATCAACCAGTCAATCAGTAAAAAAACAGTTAGTGACAAAACTACATTGAGCACAGCCAGTCTGGCAATATACAAGTCAATAAAATAACAGAAATAAAATAAAATAAATATAGATAACAAATTCACTATAATTCAAAAATGTAAAAATAGCCATACCATTACAACTTCTCGAGTCCTCTGCCCATGACGCTGAAACACATACACTACCAGTGCCGACAGAACCACATAGAATACTAATGTTGCCAGATTCCGTATGTCCGAGATGGACTCAAGTAGGGCAATGGTTCCCATCGTCCAATCACAGCAGAGAGATGTAGGACATAGCAGCAGCCATGCGTTGACAGGCAGAAGATAGTTGAGTGTCAAATGTCGCGATGGTGCCGGAGACGCTGCTGCCGGGTTGTCAAACCTACAAGCAGTCGGTAAATAGCTGAAATGCTCGGAATATATTTGATGGCCATCCACTGCAAGGTGTATTGATAAAAAAGAAAGAAAAAAGATCATGGGTAAAATTTAAGGCCTTCCCGACTCACTTCGGGCGGCCTATTACCGCTTGCGAATGCGGCAAATGCGGCATGGTAATACGTACGTTTATTCGCCACTAAGGCAGAAAAGAGAAATAAAGCAGAAGAAAGAACACACAGACAGAGACAGACATATATCGTAGTACACAAAACTAACTTACAGCGCCTCTGACTCGATCCTCGAAATTGGCGCTATATAAATCATGTAATAATAATAATAATAATAATAATAATAATACAGTATTACCCTAAAAACTAACGGTTGTAAATAATGTCAACAAATTTAGCAAACACACAACCAGCTACATAATACCAGTATCTGTTATCCAAAACATCATCATCATCATCAGCAGCAGCAGCAGTAGCAACAGCATCCTCAATTCCTCATCATCATCACAATCATCAGGGACATAACTACGGAGTGTTTGGGTTCAAATAACACCCCATCTGTAAAATTTTACAAAAAAAAAATAATCACGAAGAATGCAGAAAAAAATTCATTTGCAGCAGTTTCAGATTTTAACAACATTTGTAGCCACCAGATACATTTGCTGGGCTCTAAATACATAAGAAATGCAATTGCGGCCCTGGACGTTACCTGGATGCTAACGGGAGAACCTATGGCTTGATTCAATGAGGCCACTTGGCAGTGATGGGAAAGTGACCAGGAAAGAAGGAAAGAAGAGAAAGTAGGAAAAAGAAAAGGCAGGAAAACCCCTCCTTTGTCACAAAGTCCTGGTTATGGCATTGATCACCATAATCATCTTCATCATCATCATCACGAACAAATTTAGTAAGCCGCTGCTAAAGCCGAGCTGCTGTTCACCGTTATTCATTTTTCATGTATTTCCTTTTTTTATTTTAATAATTTTTTTGCTTTCTCGGCAATGCTGTATTACACACAAACGTTTTCACTTTTTTAATGTATTGTTGCTATAGTAACTGTGTGTCATTTTGATGGCGTCTGTCTGTCAAGAAATAAAAGGATATCTTACTTACTTACTCTTACTTTGTTACAGAATTACTTTACAATAACCACAAATTATATAAAAATAAAAGTAACAGTTAAATAATAAATAACTAAAACAGCAACAAAACCGAAGCAAAAGTGTATCAATCTGCATCATACCTGGTGAACACAGGAAGCTGGGCACCCATCACTTTTATCCGAGCAACAAGCAGTACGACTGTGCTGCTAACAAGAACCATGGAACGAATTATTGACCATTTTAACCGCGTCGACAGCCGCCATCGACATTGTAGTAATGTTGGAAGTTCAGTCAGAACTGACTTTATACTCATCTGTCATATATCGGCATCATTTCAAGTAAGTAAGTAAGTAAGTAAGTAAGAGTATTTCTGAGGCGCAAATAAGCAAACAGATACAATGCGCTGTGGTCGGTTAACTCACATACAGAAATGTTCTCAGTTGCTGCTTGAACTGTCCACAGCTGATGTCCTATTGTAAGTAAGACTGCAGCATGTTCCACACTCGTTGACTGGCCGAGGTGAAACTCTGATTGCCATTGGTGTTGTGTACGTGGGACGACGCACTAGCTGTTTCAATTTGGACACTTACCTCACTGTATCTTCAACCATCCTTTAACCTCCCTCGCAGTACAGTTCTACCCAGGTTTCTGTTCCAAAAGCGGTACGTGAGTGGCCCGGCATGCTAGTTGCCAGTGCCTGTGACTCTTATTGTCGGCCGTCGGCTAATGACAATCGAATGAGCGATAAGACAGCATAACGTCAACATACAGCAGTTTGAACATGATATGGTGTCAATTAGATCGAGGCAGCAGGGCAGACACAAAGCATGGCTAATTGATACATCGCTGCAAATGGTCAGCTTAACGAATGACTCCCCGCAGCGCAACGCGACTGTAATCACCACAGCGTGGCCATCTGTTTCGAAGTTCATACTCCGAGTAAAACTCGGGGTTACCGTTTTCTGCATCTTAGCCTACCCCATGTAACACTCGGGATTACCGCTGAGGAGGTTAAATGGACCAAAAGTGACAATGACCTTATCAACCACGCTCTTCTGATGGTTTTATCTGGCAACTTTAACGTCCACAGCAAGGAGCAGTCTAAAAGCGACACATGCTGTCCGTGTAGTTCACCATGTCCTTGTAGATTATGCTTATATTTGTCATTTTTGTTTTTTTACTGGAAGAGAACACATTCAATCGACTGAAAACCACAGCTATTACAGCAGTCACAAAATGAAATTAAAACTGCAAAGGCAAACGTCTCACCTTCTGAGATATAACGACGTCATAGACACAACAGACTCCAATCACCGTGATGCCCTGCTCCTTACACAGCATTGCCACAGCCACCAGCATGACAGACAGCATCAGCTTTGACCACACTGCAATGACAACATTCAACACTTCAGTTAACAAACACTCTGACCAGATACAGTCAGTAGTGATAGTAAGAGAACAGGTACCGGTACTGTTCTGGGCCGGAAAAACGTCGCTTTGGTCTGGCCTCGGAACATTTTTGTTCCGGAGTGAGACCATGCAAAGCATTTTCACTAGATAATATAGCACATAATACCTTTCAATTGATCAACATTGTTTACTTTGCTAGGTGTATAAACAGCTGTTTAACTTTTGTTTAACATAAGTGTTTGTGTGCGGAATTTTGACTTCTCTAAAATTACCAAAAAAGCAATATTACAAATGCGAATATCCTGTGTCTGGTTCGGTTCTGGCCGGAATAAATTAGTGCAGTTACTGATCCGGGTCCGGAACATTTTCGGCCGGACCGTACGAACACTAACAGTCAGTAACTAAATAGTCACGTTATCGCGTACTGAGCACCCGTCGCATACACCATTGTAATATCTCAAAAATTAAGTTCTCAAGTACATTAGAGTTATTTAGAGTGGCTTAAGTACAAGACTGCTAAACCACTACTATACACGGTGTACAGAACTAAAAACCAAAAACAGTTAGGAGGGAAATGATCCGGAAAAAAAAACTTTGAGGCGGTTCCTAAAAACAGTTAGAATGGAGCTGAGATGACTAAGATCACAGTGGAGTTGGCAAACTACGAAGTAAAATTATTCCTAATTCGCAAATAAGCAAACAGTCACGATGCACTGTTAATCTACGTCGGACCCGGTTAGTACTGAGATGGGCGACCGTATCGGGTTCAATTCCCAGTGCCCGGCAATCTATTTCGGTATGTAACCAACCAGCCACCCAAGGCCAACTCAGCCTTCCATCCCTTCGGGGTCGGTAAATGAGTACCAGGTTTGGCTAGGAAGGCAAAGGCAGGTATGGTTCATTCCATTAGCGCATGAACATGGCATGTGCAGGTAAAACTGTGAGATCCCTTGTGAACGCGTGCCGTACCTGAGCGCCTTAGAGGTGTGATCACGAGAAGGCGCTATACAAATCCACGTTTACCTTTACCTTTAAGTGACTGTGGTCAGCTAACTCACAAACAGTTGTTGTGACGAGGCATTTGAAAGTAACAACAGTAGCATTTCAACAGTATTAACGGCAGGGAAAAGTCTTATGTTAAGAGATGATCTTTCCGAACTATAGCTGCCAAATAACTAGAATATTTTACATGTATGCAGATCACTTCCAGTTTTGTTCATTTTCTCATTTGCTGCCAAACAGTCCAACAGTCCAAGTTTGCAGGCCGATACCACAAACAAGTAAGTAATTAAGAAAGAAAATTTATTCAGGGTGCTTAACTGTAACTGTAACTGTGGCACTTGTATTGTGCCCCCTATTAGAAGACCGACGGCGCATCACAGAGTCAATCCGTATCTTGGTGCCCATAGACAGAATGAAACAGAAATGTTTTCAAATCACGACAAAACAAGTCCGTCGATCGTAGCAGTTTCAGCTCCGTCGGCAGCCTGTTCCATGCTCGTGGTGCAGCAACAGAAAAAGCTCTGCTGCCAATTCGTTGACGTGTCCGCGGCACGACGAGGAGTTATTAAAAACGGAATTATTTATTGGGTGGGTCAAAACCACCCTTAGGCCACTACCGAATTATCCTGCTTGGTAGCAGTGGCACATGTGTATGAATAACTTGCCCAGAGATGTCAAATACAAGTAACAACACACCTATGTGTCTGTCTCTGCCGATGCTCTTGGCGTAGACCATCAACGCCCACAGGTAGAAGATTGACGACAGTAACTCAGCTCGTCCCACCACACCTGTCACCTGCCAATCACACTCATCAGTATTATACAGGTAAAGGTATCCAGTCTAATACTTGGTAAGAGTATTGGGGCCTAAGCTGATCCCAGTCAGGTGACTTAAGTCATAAATCTGGCGATAGGCAGCCATTACTTTCTACCAGATTCACCATTACCTTTACAGTCACACAGCATAACTGCTTTTGGCCAGTAACAAATCAGTCATACTATCTGGTTATAGAGGCATTTTGGTGATGATAATGATAATGATTGTCAACTTGTATCGTGCATTACGCAGAGCACCTCTACTGTGCTACGTGTCCCGGTGCATCGTGAAAAGGAATGTCTTCAGTGCTGATCGAAAAGATCCGATGCCGAGCGATGGATCACAAACTCACAAACTCAGTTGTCTGGGTGTGAACAACTTGTCCAAAGTCGTTAAATGACAATATAACGGCCAGGAGTCAAAGCTACAATATCTCTATTATTACACCATGCTGCCACCAGTGTTGGCACAAAAAAATCACTGCTTGCCCATTCTGTGACCTTAAAGTCAAAATATAGCAAAATTACACGTACGCAAAAAATAAAACTAAATTGCGTTATAGTGTAAAGCAATCTTCCATACACAAAGCAAATGCAGCCTAATGAATGCTTACAACATTTGGTAGAAAATCATGCAATAAAAATACTAGCCAGTTGTATAATCCAAAAAATGCTTTTTTTATCTGTTTCCAGGTTTTCTGTGCTTCCGTATAGTTATTTGTACTTACAGCTTCCGTGTGTACAGGATGTACAGCAAACAAAACGGCTGCTATTAAACTTGTAAACTGCGATGTGAACAACTTGCACGCCCTACAAAATTCAATTTCAAGTATGAGTAAATTAAATTCATTGCAGAATAGTACACATAATAATATTAAGAAATGAAATTGTAGGGGAAAATACAAAACAAGATATGTTGGAAACAAGAGGCAGTAAAAGTTTGGACACGTACATCACATGAAAGACTCCAGAAGAGTGAAACAAGCATTTCAGTAGCTTTCTGAAGAAAACAAGAAAACCAAGTTGCCAGTGCTCCACAGGCACTTGACAGACAGGAATCGAAAAAATGGGCTTCCCAATGTGCTAGTCACTGCATGGATTAAGCTAAGTAAGTAAGTAAGTAAATTTGTAGAGCGTGTCGTCCAGAAAGCTCTAATGCGCTATGTACACAAGTAAGCTGAAAATCAAAAAGTCTTCAGTGACTGCTTGAAGGAGTCTCTGCTGATGGTCGGATATCTCAGACTGTCTGGTAACCAGTTCCATATCGCAGGGCCGACCACAGAAAAAGCCCGCCGACCATTACTGCTGAGACGATGGCGATGGCGAGGTGCAACAAGAAGACCTCCGCTGGCATAGCAAGATGTTGTCTAGAGGTGACACTGGAGACAGACTAAAGATCCAGTCGGTAGTTTTCATGTGAAGTTGCTCAGAGATAAACAAAGCCAAACACATAAATGACAGGTAAAACATAACCCTGGCGAAGACAATAAAGTATGTTACGGATAAACAATCTCGGAACAAAATAAAGACTTTCCTCTACAAAGACAGTGACAACTTTGTAATTATATTTCTGACAGTTATTTAATTAATGACGAGATTGTTCTAAGTGTCTGTTATGCAACGGAGAATTCACAAGTTTTCACGCATCAATCCACGTTGACCATACTTCATTGAATAAACGCATAAACACAACTGAGAACAGTACAAAATACAAAAAAAAATACAGGACACAATAAAATACGGGAAAATACAGGACAGCTGCAAAAATACAGGAATTTACAGGATTTACAGGACCGGTAGGATCACTGTATCTGATTGATTGATTGAGCAAAGTTTAACGTCCCACCGAACACATTATAGGTCATACCTGGGACAATTTTTACAGGTCATATGACCAAACCAATAGTGTCAAAGCACTGAAGAAAACCAGTTGGTCTTGCAGATAAGGCTTGAATCCCACCAGCACCACTCCACCATGTTACAATAATACAACTCTAGGCAACCGCCTCTACGCATGGCGTAAGGGTCCCAATGTGACAAACC
>Ga0049105_1000235_pt1 | contig 16155 bp, 12 predicted proteins | sample WorMetvaBAHAMAS1_FD_61260 | JGI IMG/M metagenome (GOLD analysis project Ga0049105, IMG submission 61260) | Worm MetaG Olavius vacuus BAHAMAS.1 | ecosystem: Host-associated > Annelida > Digestive system > Unclassified | place: Germany: Marburg | collected 2013-04-09
ATCAAAACTTATCTCCGCAGTACAATGTGCGATAACCGTTTGAGCAGTTTAGCCATTCTATCTGTTGAGTCGGCTCGTTCTCAGGCTATAAATTTGAACAGCTTTGTTGACGAGTTTGACCCAAAACACAATAACCGCAAACTGGCGTTGCATTGAATTTTTGTTTAACGTTTTTATGCCTTCGGCCATCTTATGGGTTGAAGGCATTATGTTACCGGGTCGTCCGTGTGATGGCGAAGGACAGATCAGTGCTTATGCTTGCTTATTTGCTTTTGCTATGTCATTTTTATGAATGTGAACGCAGAAAAATAATGTTGAAATGGTGTTGTCTTATGAAAGACTTTTATGGTATAATTTTTATCTAATAAATACTTATTTTTTGTTCACCAAATGGGGCTTAATTGGGGAGTGCGGCTCACATAGGTCCTAGTTGCAACTGCCCCCCATGATATCAGCTGCCCCCCACTGGCCACCCCAGGGCAGAAAAGCTGGAGCCGCCACTGTTTAGGAGGTTAACGAATATAAAAGCTCACCAGAAAAACTGTCTGTCAGTGACAAAAGCAGGATCAGCACATCTTTTGCAAGACATTTCGTAGAGGACTTGTTTCTAAGGTTTCTATGACCTTGAACACTTTAATTGATAACTTTAATCAGCATATGTTTAAACTTATTCAATATCCTGATCACTGTTTACATTTCCTACCAAACGTTCTTGGCAACTAAGGACCAAAGCACATGATTATACTATTAGTCACATCAGCACCACTGCATTCAAGAATGCCTTTATTAATAGATGTCTGTTCAGTACTATATAGTCCAGTACTTATTCGTGGATATTACTACTGTTGCTACTTGTCATTTCAGTGTAAGGCGTATGATTCTGATTATATTGCTGTTGTTTTGCAGATGTTTATTGTAACATATGTTAATAGATGTCTCTTCTGTACTTCATTGGCCTAAACATTTTACTGTTGCTAAAGTAGCTGTTGTTGTATAATGATCACATCAATTAATGACATTTTGACTGTGACGTAGGCCTATCAGTGACATTGTATTACTATTGTTTCTTCATTGTAAGAATTGTGCGATTGTCACAGGTTGATTAAAGGCTACTTACTTACTTACTTAAAAATAGCCTTGACGGAGGTGATAATAGCCTACAAACACATTCGTACACATCTCTACAATACGATAAGACCACGGAACTCTATGTTGCTATAGAGGTCCATGATCAGACTGTCGTGTCATATTACAGGCTCACAGGTAGCACATGCATACTACTTATCAGCATGCACTTGGCGTACCTACCTGTGGACACGGCCAATTATCGTATGGTATTATAGTGCCGCGAAACATTATATAAACTACTCTGTTGACGCGCCACTAAAAGCGGGTGTTAAAAATTGAACGACAATAGTTGCAAATACCGTAAAATTTGTGAAACACTGTACGGTCGTCATGTTCGTGTAGTATAGATCTACTAGTTTTGTGTTAAATTTTGGTATGTGAAACGCTTCTGCTGAAGGAGAAAGATTAGGCTAATTGTCAAAGAAGTCAAATATTTTGTTTTTACAACTGAGTTATACAAATAGGCCTGTTGATTACTGAGTAGTAGTCCCAAATCACGGAATTCTTCTATATGACAATAATATTGGACTCATCATCGATCCTTCGCGCGTCTGCGAACGTTTCAGAAGTAGAAATTTTTAATTTAAAAAAATATGGAAACACCTCTCCACTAGATGGCCATGGAAGGAAAATGAGAAAACGAAACTACGGAATTTCCTGACCGCACAGTAGGCCTAGGAGGCTGGTTATAGGACTGTTGGGCTTGTCATGCCTAACCATTCGTTGAGGCGACTCATATTCGAACAGAATTTTCATTGCACTTTAGCGTAGGCCTGCGTTGTAGGTTAATAGTGTGGCAGGAGTATCGAACGGACTCCGTTCTCTAGGTTCCGCTACTCTAAGTGCATTCCAACAGACTAACATATATTTCGGCACTTTTCTCAAAATCTGTTCGATAGCTTTTCGCAAAATTTTCACCATAGCTGTAGGTACATGTAGGGGATGAACATGTACAAAATTTGGGGCAATCATCAGTGAAATTTTGAGAAATGAAATGAAAGTGCAGTGATTTAAAGTGCATTCAAAAGCCAAGAGTCGGCTTAGTCTAACACACTTAAGTGTGTTAAGTGCCCTTTTGAGGGGGAAATTTGACCCCTATATATCCCCAAGGTGGATGGAACCCCCAACTTCTCACGTCTGTTAGAGCCCATAAGTGCCCTTTTTCTCTACATGGACTATATACCCCTTGGCTATGTATCTGACGACCCCCACTCTTGACCTCCATTTACCCCTAAAATTTTGGAGGGGGTCGAATTTTCAAAATTCGGACCCCCTTTTACCAAAAAATATGGCAATTCCGATCGTTCTTCGTTTTTCGCCGAAGGGTATGACCCCCTGCAATCCCTGAAATTTTTTTGACAAAAATTCGACCATTATATTGCGCAAACGTCTGAGGCGCAAACTGAGTCGAACTTCGCGAATGTCATTACGACGGACGTTCGCAAGCATGTGCCGCCGCTAAATGTGGCGCCCTCTAGCGAGCACATTGTAAAACCTACGCACGATTGACTTTCTGTGGCTACTCTAGTACTGAGAACTGCAAAATATTGCCGTAATGCGTTGCGTAGAACGACCGCAGTGTGGCGCCAAACTTATCGTACTTCGCGAATTTTCGCAGTCCAACTTAGCGCGAAGTCCGACGCCAGTTATAACGGGTGCAATAGTAGGCCTAAGGTTTCATCTCAGAAGTGCCAGATAACGTCAAGATAGACCCCATAATGTCGGTAGCTGCGAGATCATTTATGCGGTTGCCGCCATATTTCTACTTCCGCTTTGGCCGGAAACGCATGTCAGTCAACGTTTTTGGCCCAACGAACGATAGTCGCTTGTGGACCGCATTATGGACGTCTGGCACATCGGCCGACGTTGGATATTACTACTTCCGGTCCTCGGAATGCTCACGCTCGACTCCGACCACGCCGAGGGTGAAGCAGTATCGAACGGACTCCATTCTCTAGGATTTGCGCAACTACAAGCATTTCAATTGACTTACATTATATTTGGGCACTTTTTTCAAAAACTATTCGCCGTATTGCGTATTCACTTGCACTCTAAGCGGAAAACGCTTAATAAGAGTTTGTTTACATTTAATCCACTTACAACTTTGGCCACAAATACTGGTTACTACGGATGATGATTGCCTAATGGCCAATTGGTCATGCACTGCATCGACCACAAACATTTTGCTCGATCTTAGCGCGATCTTACGCCTACATGTAGGGGATGAACATGTACAAAATTTGGGGCAGTCATCAGTGAAATTTTGAGGGGGAAATTTGACTCCTATATCTCCCCAAGGTGGATCACATAACCCCCAAATTCTCACGTCTGTTAGGGCCCATCAAGTCTTATCAAGTCATGTCTTATCAAGCAAGTGACTTGATTTTCTCTTACGAATTTACGATGCAGCTCGTTATCACAATTATTATCCTTTATTACGCCAAGAGGCAGCAAAGCAGTACAAACACACACAATAAAATATTAGGCTAAATGTCGCAATATATTTAATTAGGCCTGGCTATGCTTTGGTATGCTGCTTCCTTACTAGATGATTGCCAATTGTGAATAGTAATCGATAGTAAGAGTTTTGACACAGCGTTGGATAGAAACTAATATCCAAAGAGCCACAGGGGGAGGTCACTAGGGGATTCAACGTTTCGAATCTGTCGCTGTTGGTCCCCTCCAATCACAAACCCTGCGCACGCCCCCTCCCCAGACGCCTTTGACAAGCCCCGGTTTCGAAATCGAGCAAATCGGAAATCGCTCCACCTGGAGCGCCGACGAATTGACTTTCGTTCTCACTCAGACATTTCGCCTGTCACTTACCTGATTTTTACAGGAGAGGCAGAGGGGGTCAAAAAATCGAAATTTGGCTTAAATTTGGCATCTGAGACGTTGTAATTTCGAAACAAAGCAACGTATCTAAAATCTGAAACCTACATTAGGAGCGCAAATAATTGGCCTATCTCCGTCCAAAATTATATCGGTCGCTCCCCCAACTCTGCAGACTCGAAGTAGTAAAAATCCTCCCGGAGACAAACGGGCCACGATAATGTGCTGTCGCGCAACGGCCGCCTCAAAAGTATGATCAGGGGTTGGGACTTGAAACCTGGCTCATACATGTCGCCCAACCCTTCGCTAATGTTTGGCTGCGCGTCGTACTTAAGCGCAGCATTTGCTTAGGACCAAACCAAGCTTTTGGTGGGCGTCTTTCGACCGTCTAGAAGACTAGAGTCTGCGTGTCAAAGAAGCACAGCAGTAGAATAGAAAGGCTTTCGACATAGTGTTCGTCGGGCGGCCTTAAAGAAAGTACAACGCTAAAAGAGAAGGTCGTTCGACATACATCAGGTGACGTAACTTTGCAGAATAATCATATACAACGATATTTACTGATGATAAAACCAACTCACACACTCACGATATAACTGATTCATTGACTGATTATCGGATCTGATCTGTTCTTTCCTATCATACTAACTATTCATAGTTTCATATTTTGTACCGAGTTTGCGTTTTATCAAACTGTTGCAATAAGAATCGCAATGAGAAAGCGAGAATGTTTCATGTCAACGCACGTAATTCCATCAGCAACGAAGAATATGCGACACATGCAAAATGGCAATGGGAAAATTAGCAGCCGCTACTCGCGAGCAAATCGCGTCTTACTGTCGGATATTTTCGGTCGGTGACGAGCGGCCGCAGACGTCGTTCGAACGTTCGTTCCATCATGTGACGCGCGCGGTATGCCGACCGGCGCGATGACGGTTTCTGGCGGGCGAGCTGGTGCACGCGCTGCGGGCGGGCCGCTGACGTCGCGATGCTGCCCGGGCGCGATCAATCACCGGGCCGACCGCACACGAGACAACTTCAGCGAGCAGGTGCTACGCCGCCGCTGAACCACGGGGACACGTTGGCGCTCGCTTTCATCTCTCGACTGGAACGAGTCGTGCACTTATCGGATAACAAGCGAAGCGACGATGGACCGAAGCCACGAGTCTTGGACCAGCCGAGCATCTGTCAGAGATCTGTTCAATTGGCTCTGATCCTGTCACAGCACACAGTCATGCTCTGTGTGTCTCAAAACCGGATCGCGTTACAGTTTCAGATTTAAGCCATGAGCCAAGACTCGAAAAAAATCACCTACGGGTATCATCTGGGTGGGCAAATTCTAGTTGTGATTTTTACTTGTTAGACGTCTGTAGTTCACAGTTCGGTATGGTAACCATTGCGGACTGGTAGCTTAGTCAATGTGAGAATTGTGAAAAAAATAACTGGGGGGTTGGCAAATATGGGGCGAGGCGCCGCAGGCGCCGAAGGGGTAGAGTTTGGGGAGGGGTGTCCCCTCGCCAATAGGGGTGGGGCCTTTAACTTTCTGGCTCAAACTAGTGCATTTTGGCGTTTATTCTGAGAAGAATAGCGAATTCAGCATAGAATAGCACCATAAATAGCACGTTAATAGTAAATATTACTAGTACCAACTAAGTGCCAAGTTGGCCCAAAACTACCAAGTAACAGCATTAGTGGTAGGCCTATCAGTGTGGAAGCTTTCATGCACGATCTGAAGCTGCTGTTTGTATACAGTGAGTAAAAGTGAACTGAAGTCTGTAAAGTACACTATCTCATACATTTATTTCCATTTGTCATTGTTGGGGGACGGGGGATTATGCCCGACCCCCCTGGGGTACTTCAAGGAGCATTAACTAGGAGGTTTATAATATAACTGAGGGGTTCAACCCACAACCCCCAACCCCCTCCCCCCGACAACTCTCACCCTGAGCTTAGTGGTAGTGGCGCTGCAAAACATGTTCTGACAGTTGGCGTGACGTGTGCAGCCAAGGAAACGTCAGCATTCACGTACACTCCAAGATCTCGAACGGCAGTCACAGGCAGCACCGTTGTGTTGCCGATACGAACCGGACTAGTTGGAATCTGATGCTGACGTCGAGCAGATGCACACCAAAGGATTGAGTTGCAGCCGGTTAGATGTCATCCACTGTGACACGTCATCGACGCAGACCGATAGACGCTGCCGAAGCGCGTCAGCTTCAGACGGAAGGCACGATCCGCAGATTTGCGTATCATCGGCATTTGCATGTGAGTGCAGTTGATGTCGTCGCACGAGCTGCAGCACGTCAGCGGTGTGCAGTAAGAACAGGATTGGTCCCAGAACAGAACCCAGATGCACTCCGTATGACAGAACCGCCAACACAGTCAATCTGGTTGCAGATAAACGTACATTATTACGGAGTACGATTATTCAGATACGATACAAACCAGGCAATAACATATCCGCCAAGGCCGTAAGAGATTCGCAACCGTTAAAGAAGTGTTGCGTAGTCAACACTGTCAAAGGCAGCTGACAGATCAAGCAATGTCAAAGCCGCGATGTCACCGGAATCCAGCGCGAGCAAAATGTCGGATAAAACTCTAAGGACAGCAGTTTCAGTCGAGTGATGAGCTCTGTATGCCGACTGACGATCTGGCAGCAAGTTGTTGTCCTTAACGTACGCCACAAGCTGCTGGTAATGGGATACAAGTCGTTCCATACCAGTTTTGACAGCACTGAAAGGTTGGAGATTGGCCGATAAGATTTCGGGTCAACCGAACTGATGTTTTTGCATTCTATACTTCGTCTGCTGTAGGCCTACTGTAGCGGTTTGATAACTTTGCAAATGAGTTACGTAACTATTGTGTCGGTATTCGTTTCGAATTACTGGAAAATTAATCAATCAATTAACGATCAAACTGTTTTGGTTAACCGACTAAACAATTTGTTTCATTAGTAGCAGCCATGAATTTAATTTTACGTGACTTATAATGTTGTTTTTCCGTCTTTCTGTTAATCTCTTCTAAAATAAAATGACCAAACTTTTTATGATCTAAGTTAGCTGTTTTATTTCTTCTAAGCTCGGGAAACTGCACCGTCAGTTACAGCGTTAGCTTCTGTCGTTGTTGCAATTTGCCAATGGGAAAACTCGGCTGGTTCTCCATTTTAACAAATTTATCAAACAGTAAATGTACTTAAATTAAGATTACATAACCATAATCATTCATATTTGGCCAGATTTGTTGGTCACTGGCCGCTCTCACACGGTGGAGGACACTGTTACAAGTCAACCCGACTAGTAACGAACGCATGTACCATGGCTGTGGCAGCATCTTTCGTGAGTGACTTACGCACGGAATTCATCAGATGTAAATTTTATACTTACAGATACCAGAGTTCAATATGGCGCTCGCAGAACCGGAAATAAATTTTAGCTGCAGCTGCTGAGTGAATGAATTCAACACCTTTTTTCGGATTTTTACTTACGATTTCAAGATTACAGTTTTATTTCGTATTGATGGCAGTATTTTTGGCAACTCAGAAATAAACGTAGTTCTGCCTAAATCTGTAAATCATGTATACTGCCCAGTTGAAGTTTCAAAAATGGAAAAATGATGAAAATAATGAATCTTCCGCTGTTTAAATCCATATTTCATTTTCGGATATTACTGAATCGAATAATGTCAGCCTACTGGTGCACTTCGAATTTCAGATAGCTGTCTGTCGTTCTTTATCTCTTCTGTTCTGTGGACGTCGTCTGCAATATTTAAAGCTGACGATGATGATTGATTGATTAATTCTAGTTCCAATCACTGGAGTCACTCAAACCACACCTGGTTTAGCCAAGTTCCTTATAGCCTTTAAAACAAAGTACCAAAATGTTTCACTTTAAGGTGCGCCAGTAGGTACCACACGGCGTCGTACTCATTCGGGTAAGATCACGTCACGTCACGACGTATTGTCTGTCCGTGGTCGTCTTGTCGCCGGAACGTGTGTATTGCTCGCGTTTTACCACTTTTCTCTCCGAGTTCGCGAACGATTTTCTCAGCTTTTCGACAGGCCTAGATACTCACATAAATGTCGAATTCGGCAGTAATGGATAAACCGTGGTCTATGAACGTCAATCGCAATCATAAACAACACAACTGCAAAATATTCACATAATTTAATGGACTTTCGGTCTCATGTTGCCAGTCTACACTTTATTGTTACTGCATATGCTCTATTTTTGTTCTTTCTTTATTTGTTTTCTTTCTTTCTTTCTTTTTCATCGAAATTTGCGCTCGCTTCTCCTCTCTGGAAACAAGCGCGATTGACTCAAAACTTTAACACAATGTGCACACGGTCTCAGTTCGCGGTCGACTACGAAATTATGGCCCTTCAAAATTACGCCAAAATACTGCCGCGGACGCGGCCGGCCGGGCCTGGACCAGCTAATACCTGGGAACGATCACGCTGTCTCCAACGCACACAGAGCTCTCTTCTTTAGAAGCTCAGGAATCTGGTTTTATTGTGCTTTTTAAAACCTCTTTAAACATGTGGCTTTGCTTATCTGCGGACATAGCTAGAAATTCTCACTGAGGTGCCTAGGGAAAAGCTACGGTTAGCGTTAATCCTGGGTTACAGCAAGCAGGCACTAAGCATTAAACAACCTGAAACTGCGAAAATATTTTAATTTGGAGATTAGGGGCCATAAGCTCCTTCTTACGCCCACAATGTTTGCTACAAGAAGAGACTAGGCAAGATCACATACCGATGTAGCAGTGGTGGGTGTGGAAGAAATTAAATGCGGTGCGAAAATGGTTACTTAACATGTAGTAAATTATTAATTAAAACTTTGGATGTAAATTAACACGTTAACTTAATGTTTTTCAATAACGTTACTGGGCAATATGGGAGAAATGAGCAAATTATAAACTTAATTAGCAGTTAACTGCAGTTAGCGCCATTAATCGCAGAGGCAAAGGCACAATGATTGGAGGGGGGAGTGGTAACCCGGCGCCCGGCCAAAGGCGACAGCTTCGAAACGTCGAACCCCCTACCGACCCATTGGCTTTTTGGATATTAGTTTCTATCCAACACGGTGTCAAAACTGTCAGCATTGATTACTATTTACAATTACTATTGGCAATCAACTATTACGGAAGCAGCATACCACAGCATAGATAATTCAGTATATTGCGACATTTAGCCTAATATTGTGACAATGAGCTGCATTGTAAGAGACAATCAAGTTACGAATGACTAGTGTAAAATCGAGTACAATGTTTCTGGTCGATGAGTGTATTTCCATTAGACAATATTACCATCCGTAGTAGCCATTCTTTGTGGCCATTGGAGGCATGTCCCCTGCCTCCCCTAAATGCGCCCTTGGTTAATCGGTCGAGTGCTCAGTATACATGTATGTATTACTGTCATTAGTGAATAGTGGACAGGTAGAACAGACAGGTTTTGTAGACCAGTCAAAGGACTGCAAGAGCTGAAAGAAGTTTGCGAACCAGCAGAGTTGGATTCAAGACTTGCTTATCCAAAACCAAGACCAAGACCAAGACTTGTTTATTCAAGACCAAGACCAAGACCAAGACTTGCTTATCCAAGACCAAGACCAAGACTGTGATATCCAAGACCAAAACCGAGACTCAAGACTTACAAGACCAATACTGGAAGTCCATGACTGGGATGGACTGTGACAAACAAAAAGACTGAAAAAGTCATGGCAAGCAGAAAATCCAGCATGCCGGTAACCAGTCACATGAGAAGTGACGACAAAAACGATGAACTGGCGTATGTAAAACGGGGTGGGTCGTCAGTAACGTGAATAGCTGATGATACGGTGGCGCGGAAAACAGTAATGATGATGATGATGATGATGACGATGATGATTCTCATTCAACAAACGAACTGGCGGCTGGGCCTGCTGGAAGACAAATCGCATCGTTTCGCGGTATTGACTTGATGGGTAAAACGCGTAACTTATGCATTAGCTGCATGCATGATCGATGACAATGCGCCGGTGGTTGATTCAATCACAGGTGCTTCTCGACGATGACAATCGAATCATTCCAGCGTATGCTGTATGTGCGTATATTCTAGCAACACGTTTTGTTTCGTAAAAGTGTGAACTGCGAAGATATATGGTACTGGGCATGTCGAACAGCGTATAACTATGACTACATCAACAACTCTTTCCGTCACGCATCTCCCTGTCTCTGGAATCAGCTTCCCAAGGAACTTCTCCTGACTGCTGATCATGAAGACTTATCACTCTTATTTGATCTCTCACACGTCAGTTCGTCATTTTTTTCATCACCACTGTCACCATCCATTACTCCGTCTCTCTTCCACTCCAGGCTCCAAACTCATCTTTTCTACAAATCCTTTCCCCCATAGTTCTTCCACCTTTCCACCTACTGAACGGACTCCATGGACTCCGGCTGTTTTTCGTTTTTATCGGGCATTGTGTGCTAGGCTAAGCTGGCTTCTAGTCAGCTTTGAAGTGCACATTAAATCATCGCACATCATCATCATCATCATTATCATACACAGCGCGACCGAGATACGATACGATACGATGCAGTAGCTCTACGAAGAATTCAATTTACGATAAACATTAAAGTAAAAAAAACTGGAAAAGGTGGAAATTTGGGATGCGTTGCAACTTGAAGGCTGTACGACGACGCGCTAATCATTCTGAGCTGTTATTGGACAAATTTGTACTACGCATGCGCGGAAACTGCTATTTCCGAGCTTCCGGCCAAAATTCTGACACCGCCATCGGATTCGGCGAATTCTTATATGGTACTGATATTTCGGCGATCGGTGTTACATTTGCCATGTGATCTTGACCTTTGACCTTGTGACCTTGAACATGCGTCACGTTGACTTCTGACGCGATGACCTTGAACATTTGTAGTGCATCGGCTGTTACGTGATCAAACTGTGTACCAAGTTTGAGCGAAATCGAACAATCCGCAGCTGAATCATATAGCGATTTAAAGATTGAAACTCTGAGTGCCGTCCGCCATCTTGAATTCGACCGTAAGCGTACTTTCACAATTTTGCCGCCCCAGGAGACCCATAATGCACAGCATTTCAAATTTCAACCAAATCGGCAAGTGCGAGGCTTAGTTATTTTGATGATTTAACCAATTTTCACGGCCCGGATTTCAAAACGGCAATGTTGTAGACCACGAACGGGAGCTTCCCAAAAAACAGAGCACATTATTAATTTGACCATACATACATACATATACATACATACAAATAAATTTATATAGCGCCAAAATCGTATAACGAATCAGAGGCACGTTTCTGCTTCATAATATCTAACCTATCACCGTCGCTGCTAGAGATTATGTGGCCTAGATGCGAATACTACGACAAAATGTCCTTCTTATCTTTGCTATTTTCGAAGTTGTCTACATGATGTCGTCATGATATACCGCGGTATACCGGTATCACGGTATTTCTGTGGCGGTATATTATCGCTGGGCATTTCTTGATACCGCGCATCCCTAGGCAGGAAACACAAAGCACATGGCGTGGGTCGGGAACGATATTGCTGGTGAGATATGGCAATGCAAGGGCGAGGTGGGCTGTGAATGACGGTAGACGACACAGACCCTGGACAACGACCGTATCGTAATTTATCTCGCAAAATTGCCAGGTATTATTCAGTACTGCAGCAGCGGCAGCCTCAGATGACTGCAGAGTAATGACTTACAACAAACGTCGGTATAGCAAAAAATATTCGTCTTTGTTCACCACATAATATGGTAGCACAAGCAAACAAAACAGGGACAGGCAAGAAAAATACAATACGACAAATGAAAAAGATAAAAAAGTAATGACAGTTTCACTCTACACACTATGTAACATTAAATTCACAATATCAACTACAAATACTTAACCATTTGGCGTAACAAGTTTGCACGATTTTTATATTTCATGTCGAATTTTTTAGCACGGTTCTTAAGAAGCACACTGGGCAGGTTAAAAGAGAAATATGATTGGCAAGATTTAACAAATTAGCATCAGTTCGATCGTCAGTGGTCTTCTGCCCTGCACTGGGCGTAATAAATGGCACGTGTTAAGAACATTCCTCGCCGGTTCTGCTGTCGTTTGCTGTTGTATGAAATGAAATAAAATGAAATGAAATGAATGAAATGAAATGCCTAGAAGCACCGCCAATTTTAATAAGAGTAGGCTATGTAAGTGAGCTTTCTCCGTTGCTGGTCCACAAGCGTAGAATCAGCTACCTACATCAATCCGTCAAATGGAATGTATATCGACTTTCAAGCGCCATCTAAATACTAATCTTTTATGGAAGCGTACTGTGCGTCTGATTAAGTAATTACTTCTAGTCAAACTATAATTTATATTAATTTTTTATATAATTTTTATGGTTTTTAATGTCATTTTGTTATACTCAGATCCGCTGTCCAGTACTGTAAGCGGCGCTATACAAATGTCACATTAGTTTCCCAGTACATTCGCGACGCGATGTCTCTCGTCGACAGTTATGGCGATGAAGGCGAAATTGTTAAAGTTATGTAAATAGTAGAAAATACTTTTAGTCTCTTTTTTCCGTACACTAACAGAACAAAACAGTTCAGACAACTTTCCTTCTTATCTCCATCAATCACTTTTGACATGAGCTGCTGAAAATACACTTACTGTGGTTCTGCTGCTAAGGCAGTAGCTATAGTAAACTTTTCATTTCCTAGCGGTTAAATGAAGAAGGAGTTTCGTGTAAGATCTACGTTTTGGAAGTAACGCTATTTCAAAGCCGAGTCATGTCGGCTTCCGAAGACAAAGATGGCGGCGATAATTCTGCACGCGGTTCTCATGCATATGCATCGACAGCCGTCTTATTCCCGCAACAGTCGGGAAATCAAACGCGAGCGCGCATCCGATGTCGGCAATTTAATGGCCGTCGGGCGACGCTAGCGGTCCGCAATATTGAAGTATTTAGGAAAGCGTTTAGCGGTCAGTGCGACCGACGCTGCGGCGTACTTATGCGGCCGGATCTCGATGCGCGCCGAGCTGCTCCGAGGCCGTGTCTCCGACGCCGAATCGCTCGGGAACAATAAAACATTGCCATTTCGTGGCAGCTCCCGTACGCCTTCGACGCCGAGGCGTAAATCCTCTCTCTCTGCTCCTCACCGGACGCCGCGCTTGTCGCCGCCCTCCGTTCGCTAAATCGCGATGGTATGTCGCGCAAACGACGAACATTTGCAGCCAGCCCGACGGATACCATTCGTCGCTTTTCTCTCAGCGTTTTATTGCAACCGATAAAAATAACTGCACGAAATCACTTTTAATCGGAACGAAAAAGTCGAAGTAACAGTTTTCGCATAAAACAGCTAAAAAATTCCGCTATGCTTTCTTTGTCTTATATATATATTCATCTTTATTCACCCAATAAGGTAGCAGTAAGTAAATACGAGGGGATATATTTGTGGCTACAGGGAAATTTTTTTACGACAAACTTGAATGTGAACTTTGTATTACCTTAGTTTATATTCTTCAGTATGGCATAGCCATGATACGAAGCTTGGAGGGCAGGCACAGTAGTGGGTCTTGACCAGGCTTGGTGTGGATATGGATATTAATGAATATATCCATGGAACAGTTTTCGCATAAAACAGCTAAAAAAGTCTGGATATCAGACTTAGACTATATCCATGGATATGTATTCGTCTTTATCCACCACGTAATATGGTAGCACAAGCAACAAAACAGGAACAAGCAAGAATACGACAAATGAAAAAGAAAAAAATCATGACACTTCCACTCTAGCCTACACACATAAACTATGTAGCATTAAATTCACAATATCTACTACAAATATTTAACCACTTGGCATAACAAGTTGGCATGATTTTTATATTTAAGCTCGATATTTTAGCACGGTTCTTAAGAAGCACACTAGAAGAAAATATGATTAGCAAGATTTAACAATATTGATATCGCCTGTCCGGAACAACTTTATAAAGAACCTATTCAGAGCAAAATCCAGAGAATTTAAGTCACTTTTTTCACTGGACAAGCCTCAAAACCATATAATAAAATTTGCATGCATTTGGTGCGCAACAGATGTAAAATAATATCTTCAGTTGCGTTCTCCTTATTCTGCCAAAAATCGCGTTGGCGGCGCGAGAGAAATGGCGCCTGACTGCTCCGTTGTTATCCTGAAACTTTTAAAATTAACGATGTGTATACCTAAATATTTGATCTCTGTCACCCACGGGAGAGATGAGATATACCAGACAGAGAATATAGAGGCTGACATACGACATTTTGTTACGTGCATCTATTCGTAAGCAACACGTCTTCTTAACGTTTATAGTCAAAAATTAATTCTAGAACATCAAGTTCACGTTTACACATATGCAAGACATTTTGTAGCTCACAGACTGTAGGCGATAATAATAAAATGTCATCAGCATAGAGCACGATATAAACACCACTTTAAAGCGCCAAGAATTGGCCAGGTCATTGACATAAATTTTGAACAGCAATGGCGACAGTACCGACCCTTGTTAAACTCCAAACTCAAGTTTAAAGAACAGCAAAAACGAACAAGTCCATTTTACACAAGAGTAACAGTTCAACAACCAGCTCTCTAACAAGTGCAATAACTGAACAGGAATGAGACGTTTCATCAGTTTGGTCAACAGCGCGAAATGATTTACTCTGTCGAATGCTTTCGAAATGTCAATTGCGCATAAGTTTGCTGTACTGCCTTTCACCACGTAACCATCAACTATACTGCGAACAGTTCGGATTGCATAATATATTCATCTTTATTCACCGTAACGGTAGTAAGAAAACATAATAACAGTACAGAAAAAAATAGAACAACTTATCTAACAAATAAACAGAGGTACATGTTAATTTCTTAATGAATTTCTCATACCTTGTTACCAATAATACACTGGGCAACTCAGAACCAAACACAGTTTGACAATAGTGTACTATTTCTATATTAGTTGTCCTGAACAACTTCATGAAGAATCTGTTCACCGTGAAGTCAAGCGACTGCAGTATCCTTTTGTATAGGTTACAAACTTCTAAGGCATATCGTAGGATCGGAAGGCATTTATGTTTCAGAAGTTGTACCATGACTTCCGCAGAAGCTAGTTTCCCAACCCTGGCAAATATACTATTGGCTGCACGATAAAAGGACCGCTTAGCCTGATCTACAGAACATTTGAACCTTATAGCACAGACGATAAACACGCCGAGATAACGAATTTCATCAGTCCAGACGAGCTCTCGGCCACCCATCGTGGTTATTTTCGAGCATGGCTTATCGTGTCTTACACCAATACGTATACAGCATGACTTTTTAACATTTATTGAGTCAAGTTCCTGCTCACAGGCCCGCAGTAATTTCTGTAGAGCTGTAACCGACGGTGCCAATAATCCGACTTTTTTTCTTGAAACCAAACTGATTATCAGAACTTAATTTTAAAAACTTTCATAACGTTTAGAGATACAATTTTCGAAAACTTTTGATAATATGCAATTGCTGTAAAATCATCATAAGTGAGAGATTTACTATAACATTCGTCAGGTTTCGGTATCGGCACAATATAACTGTATCTAAAACCATCAGGTACATACGAACATGATAGCATTAGATTAAATAATTAAAATAAAATGGCCCATTTTTAAACAACACGGAAATGTAGCCCGCCATGCAATCTACTACCGAACAGATAAATACAGGCAACATTAGCTGACAGATTATGCAAGACCATGCGTAATACTGCCACTGACTGATTTATACAGCAAAGCATTGTCTTGTTTATCTATTTTAGTCTGAGCTGCCTGTTCTAGACAAAAATCTCCTGCTGGTGAGAACGTAACGTAACGACTTGTTTATTACTACAATCTGTTCGGCGGCACACGCGCAGGAAATCGATAACTGGTTCATTATAAATATTCATGAACTTGTTGGGCTCTTTGTAGGGATGTGCGAATCGAGCTTATTACTGCTCGAGTACATCAAGCTTATTACTGTCGTCAGCCAGGGCCGCTGTACCTACGGACTTTATGGCGCTATACAAATGCTGTTATCACAGGCAGCGCAGTCGCGCTGCACTGTTGTAAGGCCCATTCAGAAATCAATAGGAAAATGGGAAATTCGACCCCCTGTAAAATCGTAACCCCTAAAAATTTCAACTTGAAAC